>JAEEGL010917592.1_pt1 | contig 55558 bp, 44 predicted proteins | sample 9134231 | NCBI WGS metagenome assembly JAEEGL01 (sample SAMN16246548, study PRJNA631951) | gut metagenome | biome: gut microbiome; feature: rumen; material: fiber-attached | host: Bos | place: Iran: Karaj | collected 2018-10
AGTTGACCACGCAGTAAGCTTAAGTAATTACTCAGCAAGTGATAGTAATATTTACACTCCACTTGATACTACCAACTACTACGATAGCTATAGCGTTACATACACAGTGTACATCTATGGTTATCAGTACTACAATGCTTCTGGAACACTCGTTACGATTGAATCCAGCAAAAAAGTGCTTGGTCAAGCTAGTGTGAAAGTGGATTATACCTATTCTAGTGGTAGATACACTTACAGTATAGCGACTCCTGTAACAGGATTCACTCTCAACACAACAAATAAACAGCTTGTTTGGGACGCTTCAAGCTACATCAACGACACTGATGGCAGACGAGTTCATGCAGGGCAAAACTTTGTGGCAGGAACTTATAAGTACTATGTGACTGCTAACTACACTCGTCAAGATGGAAAAGCAATTGATAGTGGAAACAGTGCTAGAAAGTTCTCGCCTAACAATTGCATGAAAGTTGATGAAGCTCATTCTGACTGGAACTATGCTCACATGGTTACACTAAGTCCTACAACTGTTAACCAAAATATTGGTGGTGGTTCTATGCTAATATCTGGTGACACAAAAGAATTACCAACACCAACTCGCACGGGTTACAACTTTATTAAATGGATTTATATCCAGAATGATTCAAATGGAAACCCAGTTGAATATGATTTCGATAATAGCACGATAATAAATTCAGGTAAAACAATTATTGCTAAATGGGAGCCAATCACTTACACTCTTGCATTTAATGTGAATGGAGGAACCTCCGTTACTGCTTATGGAAAACATACATTGACTTATGATGTATCTTTCGATATAGATCCGGTTAGTATGCATTATCGCAGAAATGGTTATGAATTCATTGGCTGGAATACTAAGAGTGCTGGATCAGGTAAGTGGTATTCAGATGCGGCGAGTGTTATAAACCTTAGATCTACTCAAGGTAAAGTTATACTTTATGCTCAATGGCGTGAAATTAGCTCCGATTGCACAGTTGTGTTCAATCCAAATGGTGGCACATTCAGTGGAGATACGACTGTCACTGTTGCAGGTGGCAGCACAGTTACACTTCCAACTCCGACAAAGACGGGCTACACATTCGCTGGTTGGTTCACTTCAGGAGGCTCTCAGTTTACAAGCTCATCAACGGTTACTGCTAACATAGCACTCTATGCTAAATGGACTCGCAATACTTACACAATTACTTACAACAAGAATAATAATTCAGCAACTGGTTCAATGTCTAGCTCAACTAATTTATTATATGATCAAACTTATATATTAGCTAAGAATAATTATAAACTAACCAATATGATCTTTGTCGGTTGGAGTACAAATTCTGCTGGAACTGGCTACTGGTTCTCTGATGAAATGAGAGTGATTAATCTAACCAGCATTAATGATTACGCTGATGAAATTACACTTTATGCTCAATGGAGATCAAGTAGTTACAACGAAAGCAATGGAAACACATGTGTAGTTACGTTCTATTCAAATTATCATTCAGAAACAATTTGTAAAACAAAAACGGTGACAAAAGGTTCAAGTATTGGAGATATTGAGTCATACTATTTCGAACGTCCTGGATATACAGCTGTTGGTTTCGATGATGTTTATCGTAATCGGATTAATTCAAGTACGAAAGTAAACCACAATATGATTGTGTTTGGGGTATACTTTGAGCCAGAGTATTTAGCTACTTATTATCCTAATGGTGGCTCGGGCTCAATGGAAGGAACCAAGAAATATTTTGTTTACAGAGTAAATACACTTGATGAATGTACATTCACATGCACAAACAAGATTTTTGTTGGTTGGAACACTGAGCAAGATGGAAGTGGAATTTGGTATGCTGATAAAGCTGAGATTATAGTAAATGATTCTACATTAACACTCTATGCTCAGTGGATTGATGCTTCCACAGTTACGGTGGAATTCATGAACAATGGGTCTAGAACAACAAGGAGTGTGGTAGCTGGTAATATAGTTAGCTACGACAATCCAACAAGAAAGGGTTACACATTTGCTGGGTGGTATAGCGATGAAAACTATGAGAATGCTTTCGACATTACCGCCACTCCAATTTACTCCAACACAAGGCTGTTTGCAAAATGGACACCAATAGAATATAGCATTAGCTATAACAAGAATGGTGGAAGTGGCACAAACAAATCAGTCACCGTGAAGTATGACGAACTTGTTACTATGACAAACCAAAGCTTCACTCGCACTTACTACACATTTGCTGGATGGAACACTAAGGCAGATGGGACAGGCAAAAACTATGCGCTTGGTTCTGTGGTTAGCAAATTATCATCAACAGCAAATGATACAATCACTCTTTATGCAATTTGGGTTGATAATTCAAAACTAAATGTGGTTATTAATGCTAACGAAGGAATTTCAGACGTTGAGTATGTTCGTATTGGCAAGAAAAACACAATTAGATGGAGATTTACTAATCCTGATGGTATTATCCCAGATGTGTTTAAGATTAGAATTGTGGATGCTAATAACAATGAGCGTTGGGTAACTTACGATTCTTCTACTGAAACTGTGGGATATAGTTTAACTGAATCTACAATTACTGGACTAACACGTAATACTCTAGACTATTTTGCAATCAATGTTGATAATGCATTTATTGGTGGTGGATTAGCTCGAAACACTGTTTACATTACAGCGGTTGCACGTGCACCATATTCAACTTACTACAAAAATTCATCTGAAGCTCAATTTATAAATGAATATGGCACAGTAAAATTTGCGCTTCCAACAATGAGTGCAAAATTTACCGATGCTCAACAAGAAACAGTGCGAGTTACACTAGGAAGCAAGATTTCAGACCTACTCTACACTGATTTAAGTGGGAAATTAAAACTTGTGCTTTCAGATGGCTCGAATACTTATACAAAAGACGTGACTCAACAAACAACTTATGATTTAGCTTATTGGGCTACATTCAAGACTAATGGAAGCCAACAATTCACAATTACCATGGCATTTAAAGATGGCTATTCAACCTACACAAATTACTACACACTTCCAAGCACGACACTACAGCACACCTACACTTACGCTTGGACCGGTTCCTTTAGTTTGAGTGGAACTAACTTATCCACAACCACAAGCAGCAGTTTATCGGCTTCAACAATTCCTACAGCAGCTAAACCAACGGCTTGGATGGCAAATGATGCTGGAAAAACAGTAAAAGTTGTCGTTTCACTAAATAAACGTGGCTCCAACAAACCAAGCAAAGTTGCTGTTACGGTTACAAATCCAAATAAAACCTCTAACAACTCTAAGAAATTAGAATTTACAATCACTGATTCAAATTCCAGATTTAGTGGAGAACAGTTGATTATCACACTAGACATATCAAGTGTGTTTAAAACTGCTGGACAGTTTGTTAACGAAGCTGGTGTATATTCTGTGACGGTTTCTGTGGATGGTGAAAGAGCTTTAACAAATTCAAATTACATTTGTCACTACGTAAAATTGCCAACACCACAACTATTCTATCGTCTGTTATCTAACAGGGTAGACTTCACAAGTGCTTATGCAAAAGATCAAGGCCTACTATCAGTTGGATCTGAGATTGCATGGAGCTTAGATGCGGTTGGTGAAGCATATGTCACCCATAACACTGATTTTGTTTATAAAATACAAATAGATGGCGGAACGAAATACGATAGCACAATAGTGACAGTGAGACAAGTAAATAAAACTGATATTGGTTATAACCTTTATAGTTGTCATTATCCGTTATCTGCTGGAACTGGCAAGAGTGAGTTTGCTGCAACTGTAATAATGCAACCACGTGCAACCAATAATTACTTAATCGCATCTAGCGCGACACAATCTTACACTTATTACGACTTTTCTGACACAGCAACATTCGCTCAAGTGAACTTCGGAACAGATGCTCACATTGATTACTCAACAGGTAAAGTTGTTGCAAATTCTGGAAAAACACTGGCAGATATTAAACCAACCGTTGAGCTATATAATGTTAGAACAGATGGCTGGCATGTTGTAAGAATGATTAATTTCGCAAATCTAACACTTAGCGATAATACTAAGCAAACATACTATTCTAATCCAATTAGATTTATGATTAGTGGAACTAATGTAATTCAAGTTGATAGTAATGGAGATTCTACAGGAACTGTTCTTGGAACATTTATTCCTAACTATTATGATAGCAACATAGGTTCTGTTCAAATTACTAATTTAACTTACAAACAACTATTCTACTCAGGAAACACTGCTGTTACTTTGCTAGCGAATGGTGAAAATGAAACAGCTGGTTGTTATAGAGTACGCTTTATATCAGCTTATCATCCAACTAATGAGGGAATAGAAAGGATAGAAAACATTTTAAATAATGGTTCAACTAATGCTTATAACATAACGCTTGATTCCGGTTATACGTTAACACGTTCATGGAAAGATTCTGTTGTTTATGAAAATGCTTGGCGTGTAACATATAGACCTAATGTTGGTAATTTGACATCTGGAAAGATTAAAATTGACAACATAGATTATAACACTGCTAGTGGCATTAGGGTAAAGGTTGTTACAAATATTCAAGCTGGTGGAACAGGTAATTTTGCTGTGTACAATAAAGATGGTTGGGAAGGCTCTGGTATTCAAATTGGTTCTGATGGTTACCTTGACGTAAGTAGTAAACTTCATCCAGGGACATCGGTTACAATACCTACCACTAATCGAGAACCTAGGGCTAATGATAAGATTCAAATTGATTTGTATTTCTATCGAAATTCTGATGAATTGCATTTTGGTGCAAAGGATTACGCAGCAGGAACCTACCACATGATACGTCAAACTTATCAGTACAATGGTTCAAGTTGGACACGGGTTTCAGTTACTGCAAATGTGGAAAATGAAATAAGTGTTGAATAGTATAGAATAACCTAGAACATGCGACCTTGATTTACTCGAAAATGACATACGTTGCCTCGATTTACCCGAACGGCTAGAACACTTGCCCGATTTACTCGAACAAAAAAAAGTGAATGCAATTTGCATTCACTTTTTTTTATGTAATTATTATTTTTTTGCTGTGTAATTTTGGGCTTCGGTTATGCGCTCATTAGGTACAGGGGGAAGCACAGACTTATTATGTTTAACGTATTTTGTCCAACGAATGAACCCATAGGTCGAGTTCATTAAATATCCCACAGACAACACAAGCATTGCGTATTGCCCCGAAAGAATCCACATGATTGCTTCTACGATTGCCACACAAATCCATGGCACCCATTGCTCACGGAATCTAAATAGCAAAAATAGTCCATTGCACACACTGAATGTGTTGGCTAGAGCATCAAGATACCACCAGTCACTAAGTCCTTCGGAAATTGCGCTAATCTTAGTGAATAACAGCCCAACGCCCACCGACACAAGTAGCACCCCAAGGAAAATTGCAATGTCGCGCTTGATGTTTATAGCACGCACTTGCGTGAGATATGCTGTTTTGTCGTCTTTATGTTTGGTCCAAACAGCGAAACTAATAAACAAAATTGGTATCCAAAAGATTAGTTCGAATAGGGCAGACACATAAAATCCATTTGCAAAGTAAACAATCGTTTGAGTAGAATCGTAGAAAAGGAAAGAAACGATAAACGCCCATCGAGATTGTTTGCTAAGAAGTAATTCGCAGCTACACCCACCAAGCACTGCAATTATTTCAATAACAGTTAGCCAAACAGCATTTTCAGGGTCGGCTAACACGATTCCTAAAATAATTGCTAATGTGCAGATAGAAAATAGCCAACATTTTTCATAGGTCGTATAGTAATGCCAAAGCTTGACAATGTTGTCTTTTGTTTTGTTCCAAAAATTTTTCTCTTTTGCTTCCATGATAAACCTCAAAATTTAGTTTACAACTAAAACAATCAAAAGTCAACAAAAAAAAATGCCATCAGGCATTTTTATTTTGCGGACCGACATATTTGGCACTGCCGAATGCAAGGATGAGTGTGAAAATTGCAGATAAGAAAATCAATCCCACAGCTGTTCCTGCGCCACGACCGTAGGCATAACTTGTCTTGATGCAAATCATAATTGCAAGCACGAGCTCAGCAATTGAACAGCCTAATTGGATAAATGCGCCAAGTGTTCCACCAATTATGCCAGCAACTAAGCCTCCGCCAAGAGAAACGGCAAGCAGTATCCAAAAGATGTTTGGACTCCACACAATCTTACACCAAACGTAAACGTTGTAGATTGGTATGATTGCCTTCCAACCAGGTTCACCAGCCTTTTTAAAGAGCACCCACATAGCCACAATCATTATGATAATCCATGCAAGTAGTAGCACTCCGAATGTTATCAGCAAACCAGTGTTGGCTTGAATCCAGTCGGTGATTTGTTGTTCTAGGTCATCCATAAAGCTTCCTCCTTAATAGATATTATTAAGTGTATCATCTATTGAAAATATTGTCAAACAAATTTTATAGCTTACTCCAATTTTCTCCGACTGCAATATCCACTTTTAAGGGCACTCGTAACGACACAACATTTTCCATTTTTTGTCGCACTAGGTTGGTGACAGTTTCAAGTTCATCTTTTGGCACATCGAAGATGAGTTCGTCGTGAATTTGTAGCACCATTTTGGTTCGTAAGTTTTGTTTTTCGATTTCTTTGTCGATTTCGATCATGGCGATCTTGATTATATCACTTGCTGTGCCTTGCAAGGGCATGTTCATTGCAGCACGAGCAGAAAACCCAGAATTATAAGTTGAGGCAACCACATCGGAAAAATTGCGAATGCGCCCAAACATTGTGGTGACAAAACCATCGGTTTTGTATTTTTCCACACTACTATCAAGGAAGGTTTTAATGGTAGGGTAGGTAACAAAATAGCGCTCGATATATTCTTTTGCCACACTTTGTGGGATTTTTAAATTGTTGGATAATCCAAATGGTGATATGCCATAGATTATTCCAAAGTTAACAGCTTTGGCACACCGACGCATAGATTCAGTGACCGATTCAAGTGGCACAGAAAAGATTTGAGAAGCCGTCACTGAGTGGATATCTTCATTTGATTTAAATGCGTTGATTAGCACTTCATCATTTGAATAATGCGCGAGAAGGCGTAATTCAATCTGGCTGTAGTCGGAAGAGAGCAGCATGTTGCCTTTGCTCGCCACAAACATAGCTCGAATTTCTTTGCCTTCGTTTGTTCGCACTGGAATATTTTGTAAATTTGGTTCGATGCTGCTTAGCCTTCCGGTGACCGTCATTGTTTGATTAAAAACTGTGTGAATTTTGTGGTCAGAGCGAATGTATGGAGTCATGCCTTCGATGTAGGTAGATTGCAACTTATTCACTGTGCGATAACGAAGTATTGCATCGATTATTGGGTGAAACTCACGTAAACTTTCAAGCACATCCACAGCAGTTGAACGTTTTTTATTCACTGGAGGCAAGTGAAGTTTGTCGAATAGAATTTCACCAAGTTGCTTAGGACTGTTGATGTTGAATGTCGTGTCTGCTAGGCGATAGATTTGTTGCTCAAGGTCGCTAATTTCAGCGGCATATTTTGGTTTTAGAGTGCTAAGCACATCGGTGTCGACATTCACTCCGGCTCGTTCCATTTTAAAAAGGACTTTCACAAGCGGAAGTTCGATATCAAAGTAGAGTGAATCTAATTTCTTTTCTTTCAACATTTTTTCCACTTTTTTCCAAGCTGAGAAAACACTGCTGGCAGGCGTGGTCGCATCGAGCCCAAAGTGCGAAAGCATTTTTTCCACAGTGTTGTCATGGAAGTTGGAGTTTAGTAAATACATTCCAAGCCCCACATCCACCCAATTGCTTTTTAATTGTATGTTAGCAGCGTCACAGATGTGCATGATGCGTTTTAATTCACAAGCAAAAAGTGTCGATTCAGGATTTTCTAAAAATGATTTAAATTCAATCAAAGCGATTTCTTTTGTTATGCCAAAAAGGTTAACTTGATAGTTAGTTGTTTCATCAATGCTAAAATGTAAATCGGCTTCTGTTATCACCAAAGCGAGTGTTTTTTTGCCTTTGATTATTCCAGCCACGTTTGATAGCGAGATTTGTTCAAGTTTTGTTTGAATGGTTTCTTGCTTTGGAAGATTTCCTGAGAAAAGTTCACTTCTTTTTAAAAGACTTCGAAATTCATATTTATTAAATAATTCAAACACAGAATTATCCCAAGGGAATGGGTAAGTGCAGTCTTCTTTAGTCATTTCAATGTTTGCCTTAGTGTTGATGGTGGCAAGCTCATAACTAAGCCTACACATTTTCTCTTCCGCTCGAAGTTTTTCTGCTAATTTTCCACCAATCTCATCTAAGTGGCAATACACTTCATCAACTGTGGGATACTTTTCAAGCAAACCAAAAGCACCTTTTTCGCCAATTCCTTTCACACCGGGAATGTTGTCTGAGCTATCGCCCATAATCGCCTTTAGATCCACGATCTGGCTAGGGCTTAGTCCCCATTCAGCTTTGAGGCTAGCTTCATTCATGATTGCAATGTCGCTAATGCCTTTCTTAGTTAGCCACACAGTGATGTTTTGATCGATAAGTTGCAAGCTATCACGGTCTCCAGTCACGATTATCGTTTCACACTCTTTACTTTTTTTGGCTAGCGTGCCAATGATATCGTCAGCCTCAATGCCAAGTTGTTCCACAATTTTAATGTTCATTTTTGTAAGCAAATCTTTTAATATTGGCATCTGCGCTTTAAGTTCATCTGGCATTCCTTTGCGGTTTGCTTTATAAAGCTCATACATATCGTTTCTAAAGGTGTGCTTTCCTGCATCAAATGCCACACACAGCCATTTAGGTTTGCTTTCAGTTATGAGCTTTGTTAAGATGTTTACAAAGCCATACACGGCATTAAGGTTAATTCCATTGCTCTTTAGTGGGGGCAAAGCATAGAAAGCTCGGTTAATTAGGCTGTTTCCATCAATTATAATAAATTTATCCATAACGTTCTCCTTGAGAAAAGTATACCCTAAAAAAGCATAATTGACAAATATTTTTAGTAAAATTCTTGGTTCGAGTATAATTTTATACAAATGTAGAAAAACTCTCCAAAGTATTGACATTTTGGGCGTTTTGTGCTATAATTAGTTAGATTTAAGGGGTATGGATTGGTTAATATAAAGGAGGGATAGTATGGAAATTAGATGTAAGAATTGTGGAAGTGTGAATCTTGTAGAAGACAATGGCGTGTGGGTTTGTAGGTATTGTGGTTCTAAGATAACTTCAAATGCAGAAACTAAGGGTGATAAGGCAAACCATGCTAGCGCTGATTATGATTTGAGCAACAAATCAAACGCACAACCTGTGGAGACTGTTACTCAAGCAGATGTTGCTGGAGAAACCTACAAGATGAAGAAGGGAACTAAAGTGTTTTTAGGGGTGGCTTCATGCTTTGTAATTTTTGGATTAATCATTACAAGCATTCTGATTGCTTCAGGTTTGTTTAAAGCAGCAAATTCAAGCTACACCCGCTCTGAAGATACTAGTGTGTCTAGCGTGGAAGATGATTGGTTTGAGCAAAAGAAATCAGAATCTGATGATTGGTTTGATCGTGAAGTTGAGAGAATGAAACGTGAGCAAGAACAATGGAAGCGTGAACATGGTTTTTATGACAACAATTCAACTTGGAATTGGAACAATTCTTTGGGAAATGTTGAGGTTACAAATAGCATTTCTTCCGGACCAATATCACTAACTAGAAGCGTGTCGGTGGTTAATTCAAATTTGAGTGGGTATTACGACTTTACGCAATATAGTTGCGTGGTGAGAAACGACACAAATTCAGATTTGACTGATTTGGAATTTAAACTTGCCTACAGTGGTAGTAACAAAGGATTTTCTATCTCACCACTAGATTCTCTCGCTGCCGGTGAAAGTCAAACAGTGATGTTTTTTGGTAAAAAATTATCAAATGCAGATCCTGTGCAACTTAGCTATACACTTAACGGCAAGACATATTACCTAACTGAATGGCAATACGTAAAATAAAGCAAGGCATGAGCCTTGTTTTTTTATCTAAGCTTTTGTTATAATACATTTTTTTGCAAAAATATCAAAAAATACTTAAAATTATTTGGAAATTTTTTTCGCTTGTGTTAAAATTAGCGTAATCGGAAATTCGATTTACGTTTAAAGGAGATATGATATGAAAAAAAGTGTGAAAGTTGGGTTATGTACTACTGCTTTGGCAGTGGCATTTTGTGCTACTCCAGTTCTTTCGGGATGTGGCGCAGTGGAAAATGATACTTCAGAGCTAAATTCCAAAATTGAAACTTTACAAACAGAGAACGCTCAATTAACAACTGAAAATGCTAATCTTACAGCAGAGAATCAATCTCAAGCTGCTCAAATTGATAGCATTTTAGAAAGTTTGAATTCCAACATTGAGTCTCTTCAAGAACTTTTAGGGACTGAACCAAGTGAGCAAATTAGAGAATTAAGTGCTAGAATTAATGAATTAACAACAGCTAATAATAATTTAACAACATCGAATGCTAATCTTACACAAGTCAACTCTAATTTAACAGCAACGAATGATACGCTTAGAAACACAAATCAAGAACAAGCAGGGAGAATTACTGATTTAACAGTAGAAAATGCTACCTTGAAAATTGAGAAAGCAAGTCTTACCGCAGAAAATACAACACAGGCTAATCAAATTAATGATTTGACTACAGCTAATACTAATCTGACAAATGAGAATGCTAGTTTAACAAACGCAAACGAAGAATTAACAACAGCAAATGAAGCACTTTCAGCCACAAATGAAGCTCAGGCTAATCAAATAACTAATTTGCAAAGTTTGATGACAAATTTAAATAAGGAAATTTATGCATCATTTAAGAGTTTATTTTTTGATGTAGTTCATCTTACTATTGCTTCTGATGCAGGTATTAAGGTTGGATTTGATGATATGGTGGCTAGGATAAAAAGATTCTATCTAGCACTAAATACAAAAGAAATCAAATTTGGTGAGGCTTACAAATTAACTGTTCCATCAAGTGAGGGCACTACGGAAATTCCATTCAAGTTAGCTTACAATAATGGCAAGTATCAAATTTACTTTTTACTAGGAAATGGTGCTTTATACGCTGATGCTGGTTATGAATTTTCTTATGTAGATGGCCAAATAGATTATTTTGGGATGTACATTCATTCTGATGATAAGATAAAAGTAACACGCTCAACAGCTGGCTATATAATAAATGGAACTGAATGTACTGGGTTATCCGGAGGTGGCGGTACAGTATATGATCGAAATGCTCTACTAGCAGAGTTAAGTGTTGAATTTGATGCGGACCACCAAATCACAGTTACACAAGAAGATATTGATGCTTTTGAAACAATGTTAATTAATAGTTAAAGTAAAAAACTTCCACAAAAGTGGAAGTTTTTTTATTATACTAAAACCATATTGTCTGCTCGGCTTTTGGTCCAATATGTGTGTTGGTAAACAAATTTTGCATGTGATGGAAGTGTTTGTTGTGTTTTAAACTGCCATACTCGGTCCAACCATTTGGGTTGGCTAGAAGTGGATTTTGCTTTTGTGAGTGTGGCGAATTGTGCGAGGTTTGCGTCCAATTTTACGGTCGGAGTGCACCACAACTTTGGTTTTATTGTGCGTGGTGCCTGAGAACACAAGTGCACGTTTTTCACGGGATTTTATGTTAAGGCGTTTGCCACGAGGTGCTTGTTTTTTGGGGGTTACTTCACTAACTGAATCGAGCACAATGTTAGATTGAACAATTTTTGATTTGGTCTTTTTTTCAATTTCTTTAAGTGCAACCACTTGATCGGGCGAATTTAGCAGTGTGTAGGCATTTCCATTTTTACCTGCTCGCCCAGTCCTGCCAACACGGTGAATGTAGTATTCATTGTTTTGAGGTAGGTCAAAGTTAATCACAGAGATTATGTCGGCCACGTCGATTCCACGAGCGGCAATGTCGGTGGTGATTAAGATGGAAGCAGGGGTGAGTTTGAATTCATTCATAACTCGTTTTCTAACTGGTTGAGGCATGTCACCATGCAAAGCTAGAGACGAAAAACCTTGCTTGTTTAGGTAGAGTTGAACGCTATCTACCATTTTCTTCGTGTTGCAAAAGATTAGCGTGCGCCCACTTGGTAGGATGCGCAAGAGTGAATTTAATGTTCGCTTTTTCTTGTCTTTAGGGCAGATGAAATATGATTGACTTATCGATGAAATTGTGCTGTTTGGAGTGCCCACGGTGAGTGTGCGTGGTGAGCGCATATATTTCTTTGTAAGCATCATAATTTCAGGGTTCATTGTGGCTGAAAACATTACTGTTTGACGCTCAGATGGCGTGACTGAAAGGATTGATTCAATGTCGGGGCGAAATCCCATGTTGAGCATTTCATCAGCCTCATCGAGAACAACAGTGTGAATCAAACCAAGTTTGAGCGTTTTACGCTTGATGTGGTCGAGCACACGCCCTGGAGTGCCAATTATTAGGTTTGCGCCACGCTTTAAATTGTAGATTTGTCGTTGCATGTCCACTCCACCAAATATGGCAATAGCACGTGTGGAATTTTGTTTGGGAAGAATTTTGCGCACTTCCAAGAGAATTTGCTCAGCTAGTTCGCGAGTAGGGCATAAAACGAGCGCTTGGGGATAGGTTTCATCTTGCATAGATTGAATGATTGGTAGAAGAAACGCTAGCGTTTTGCCAGTCCCTGTTTGACTCAACCCCACGATATCGGTGTTGTTTAACAAAAGAGGAATGGCGCGCTCTTGAATTTCTGTTGGGGTGTCAAACCCTTGCGAGTGAAGGTTTGCCACAATTTCTGGGGTTAATTTTAAATTTTCAAATGATTTCATAGTTAACTTCCTTTTATTATACAAAATAACTTAACACAATTATGTGAAGCACTTTGGTAAAATAAAAAGGGGAGGTACCCGTGCTTAAAAAATTATATTGTATCGATTTAGAATAACATAATTAATTTTGTTTGTCAATAAAAAATAAAAGTAACTAAATGTTACTTTTCTAATGTTGCATTACGCGCCGAATTTGAGTTTTGATTAAAAAATGCAGCTGTTTTATCGGCAAACGTGAATTCAATGTTTACATCATTTATATAGTTAAAAATGCTGTTAGACGAGAACAAAGCAATGATTAGCAAGTTTAAGAATGTGTCAGCTTTAACAAAGGCATTTTCATTCAGACAATTCCATGTTCGATTCGGATTATCATCTTCATCTAGGTCATTTTTATCAACTTGCATGTCACAATCGATGTTTGCATGCACAGCATCATTTCTAAACAGACGAAATGCTTCGATGTTTGATTGAAGGATGAGAGCAAACAAGCGCTTGTCAGTTTCATCTTGAGGAGTGTGCATATCAAGGAATTTACCAAATGCTGGGTTGAGTATTCTAAACATGTTTGGAGATTCTTCATCTGGTTGTTCTTGCTGCTTTTGAGCATCAATTTTTTCTTTCGAAACAATTGTGGTGAGGAAATAGAGATGACCTAAGTTGAAATGAATGTCACGAAATTCTTTCATTTCTTTCAATTTGTGGGTAAGTTTTTCTTCTTTTTGAGAATAACGGATGCAGGTGTCAGTTAGAGCTGTGATTTCCTCTTTTAGTTCTGCGGGAACATCCTGGCGCTTTGCTAGTAATTGATTTTTTTCATTACTTTTTTGGCGCAAAAGTTCGAGCGTATTATTCTTTAATTTTTCATAACGAGCTGATTTTCTGTTTAATGTTCCAATCCTTTCGAGGAGGTAGTAGTAGTAAATTGGTTCGACATATTTCTCAACCAAAATGTTTATGTTAGAAGCGCAACCAGCGAAAGAAAAGTGAGGATTATCCTTGTTGGCTATGGCCATTCCTATGTCGAATTTCAGTTGCTCAATTTCAGGTGGAGTGAATATTTTTTTCACCAAGGGGTCATCTAACCAGCGAGAAAAAACGTAACCTAAATTGTCTAGTGTAAGTTCAGCGGATGTGCTGTCTTTGGGTAAAAGATGACGATTAATTGTTGGGTGAAGCACTTCTTGTGTTTGTTTGATAACTTCGTAGGCTTTTGCTTTTTCTGCATAATTTAGTGAAATAATACTTTTGAGTGATTCTTCAAATAGTTTTGTTTTTTCTAAGTATTTATTTTGAATATTAAAAAGTACGTTTTTATCGCCTCGATTGGTAATGTTTACGAATTCATCTCCATAGGCATATAGGCACGATTGCATTGCATTGATGTAGCTTGAAAGTGTGGGCAAAGTGTGCGGTTCTTCATCCAGAATGCTGCAAAAGACTTCGAAAGCTTTGTCATAATCTTTGTTACGCATCAAACTCAAGGCATAATCGGCCTCAACTAAGTGATTATATGGTGAGTTTTCACGTGTGAATTTAAAGTATTTTATTGCATTTGAGTAGTTGTGTTTGTGATAATAGATATTTGCATAGTCAAGGCTAAGTTCTTTTTCAAAGCCTAACAAAGCCCCTTCATCTAAGATGTGCAAAGCTTCTTCTGTTTTGTCTTGGTCAAATTTAATATATGCTAAGTCTTTGTAGTAGAGTGGGTTACTCTTGTCGATATTTTCGATGTAACTAATGGCCAAGTCATAATCTCGCTCGGCGCCAACGCAGTTGACAGTAAGAAGGTCAATGGCATTTTCATCATGTGGGTCTTTTTTTAACAATGCTAGAATGTGTGCTTCAGCTTTGTCAAAATTTTCAGAACGGTGGTAAGCATCTATTAATTTTGCAAGGGTTTTGGTAGAGTGGTCTAAAGAATATAGTTTTTCATAAATCTTAGAAGCAACTGCTGAATTTTGACAAGAAGAAAACATATTTGCCACTTTATCAAGAATCTTCATTCCTTCAGGGGAATTTGGAACGGAATCTAAAAACTCATTAACGCTTGACTTGTATGGATGGTAATTAGTTAAAAAGCCTATTGTGAGTTTGATTGCTAGGCATCTTGATAAATCTAACGAACACTCTTTAAATTGGCGAGAATCGGGCTCAAGTGAAGCTAAAGTTTCCTTATAAGCATTGATTGTTATCTTTAATAATTGGTGATAGTTTGGTGAATTGTTAACAAAGGAACAATTCATGAGCACTGAGTATATGTCAGGTGCTTTATACTTATTTGCGAATGTAAATAAGATAGCTGAATTAGTTTCATAGGCCTGTTGGTCTTTTATTGAATTTGGATTTTTGATTAAATTGTCCACCGCCACAACAATATTTTTTATCGCTCTATCTAAATCGGCATTTTCTTTTTTTGTGCTGAGTGGAGTGATGTAGTGATTTGATTCTGTTTTGAATTTTTCACTTTTTAAACCACTTTTTAAGATGTAGGCGAATAATTTTTGAGCACTCTCAGGAGTGTATAAATTGTTTTCCATTGCTTTTCCCTTACTTTTTTTCCGTTTAGATATAATAACACTTTAGCTCGATTTTGTCAATATTAAATTCTTTTTTTTTGCGATAAAATCAAGGTTATTAGCCTAAAAATGGAGGGTATTGACAAAATAAAAAGTGTGGAGTAAAATAAAAAACAATAAAATCAGAAGGGGGAAAAGAAATATGGATGTGAATGTACCAATTAACGAAGTGATTGCTAGAATTATTTTTGAAGCGACTAGCAAAGATGATAAAATCCAACCCACGGTGACAAAGGTGATTAGGGCTTTGGCGACGTATGAAGAGAGACAACTTAAGAATGGTAATAATGTTAATTTTAGTGATTTTATGTTTGCTGAAAGCCTCAATCAAGATGTTTGGTTTAGGCGTTTGTTTACCGGTGAGCTATTAAAGCATACTGAAATTGATTCTCAAAATCCCCAGTTGTTGCCATTGGTTTATGACTGTCTGTATATACAAAAAATCAAAAGTAGATTGGAGATAGAAAACTATTTAAGTGAATTTTTAACCGAGCATGGTTTAACTGAATCGGAGTTTAGGGCTGTGGCTGTGTTTAACGAAACGATAGATAGGACCACGAGTTATTTAAATCGTTGGAATCAAGCATTTGAAAAAGTAACAAAACCCAGCTTGATGCAAGTGATTGATGATGTTAAGTGTAAGTTTAGCTGGCGTGATTTAATCACATTGGCAAATGCTCGTCGAATTGGGGTTACAATCCAAGATGAGGAAATTAACTCAGTGTGTTTAGCCAAAATGGAAAGTTTAGGCATTAAGAGTAAGTTGCTTGATGCATATGATTATCGTTTGATTGAGAAGAAAGTGTCAAATTTAAGCGCATCAGAAATTTCTGATTCATCATATGCCTTCGATTCTATCTATGATAACAAAGAAACATTGCGTGACATTGCTCGACTTAAACTTTTGACAGAATACTACAGCGAAAACCACACACAAGACGAGTTAAATGACATTAAAATTATGCTTCGTGGAAAAGTTAAAAATGAGCATGAAATGATGTTTAAACAAGGTTTAAAAATGCATAAAGAAAAGTAACTAAGTTAGTTACTTTTTTCATATTCAAAAAATTGTTCAGCTTTATCTGCATACATCTCAGGGATGCTTATTTGACTCAATGAGTAAAAAATATTGTTTTGTGAAAATAGCGCTATGTTTAGTAAGTCAAAAAATTGTTCTTTTGTAATTATTTGAGAGTCTTCCATTGAGTCCCAATTACGAAATTGAGTTTGAGTTGAGGATTCTTGAGCGCTTAATGTTGAGCGTTCTTCAGAAATTTTTTTATCGTTGTGTACGGAAAGATTTCGAAGATAACGATATGCTTCAATGTTATTTATTAGTTGTAGTCCAAATAATTCTGGATTAGCTATGTCTTTACACTTTAAATGCATTTGTAAGAATTGTTTAAAGTTAGGATTAATTGTTTTTTTATAAGAGCCATCAGGTTGTTTTTCATTGATTGTCATAACATCGAAGAATTTACCTAATGTATATCTTTGGTTTGGTAGTTCAGACATTTTATTTAATTCTTTATATTCTCTTTTACGTTTGTCAATTTCTCGAGTTAATTCGCCTATCTTTTCTTTCATGCTATCATTTATAGAACTATAGCGTTGATAACCCTTTTTTTGCTTTTCTAGATTAATTTTGATGTTTTTTCTTTCGTTTTCTAGGTCTGCAATTTTGACTTTCAATTCATTTATTTCTTTTTGTAATTTGGGAAGTTGGTCCAATAAAAAATAGTAATATAGTGGTTCTGTATATTTTTCTACATATGTGTGTAGGCTTGCCAAACAATCAGCGAATGAGTAGTTTTCATTGTCTTTATTCCTTAGTGCTGTTTCTACCATAGATTGAATTTGAGAAAATTCGGCATTTGTAAATAGATTTTTCACATAAGGCTGTTTTGACCATTTTTTTACAACAAATGGTAGTGTTTCAAAATTTAACTCGTGAGGAAGGTTGCTATTAACAAAAAAATTAGGATTCACAGTTGGGGAGAATATATTTGCTGTGCTTGCGACTTCTTTAGTGATTTCGTCTTTTAAATGTTTATTTAAACTTAATACGCGCAACATTGGGAATTCAAAAAGTGCAATTTTTTCTTTATATTCATCACGTAGCTGTTCATATTCATCTGAAGTGGAGCGATTTGAAATGTTTGCTAAGTCTTCAGCAAAACAAAACATCAAAGAGTTTAGTGCATCTCTAATTTGGTCATAACCAAGAAAAACATCATCTTTGTTGTTGGCTAAATTGTAAATTTCGTTACGTCTTAAAAAGTTTTCATAGCATTCCCATTTTTTTCGAGGACCAAATAATTCACCTTGAACGATTGTTTGAAAATATAAATCATCCTTTAAATCGGGATGCTTTTTCATATAGGATAAAGCAGATTCGAAATCTTTCATTTCAATGTAAGTATTCATATATAATTGTTCAATTGTTTTAGTGTTAGCTCCAGTTTTTTCCCACTCTTTTAGGAGAGAAAAGGCTCCATCATAGTCTTTTTTTGTGCTTTTAAATCCAATAAGGATGGGATAGTATAAATTAGGACTTAGTTGTTTTACTTTATCTAATTCTTTTTCAACAGCATCTAGTTCAATATTACCCAGAATACAACTATTGCACCATGAACAAGTAAGTAAGTTGTTTCCTGTTATATGGGGTTTGAGAAGTTGAATAGATTTGGCATATTCTTTGTTTGAATTATATGCATTAGATAATAACAATAAATTAGTTTCAGTTGGGCGTAAGCTATAGAGTTTTTCAAGAATTTTTATTCCGACAGGACGATTGTAAGTAGTATTGAATAACTTTGCTAAATTTTGCCAGATTACTTCATCATAGTCATTTTTTGGTTCTAATTCTAAAAATTCTTTCAAAGCAGATCGTCCAATATGATCGTTTTCTATATAACTTATTGTAAACTTTAATGCTAAATCTCTGATTAAATCAGTCCTACACATCATTTTTACAATTTTATCGTCTGTATCAGCCATGGCTTTTCTTAAAGAACCAATAGCCAGGTCGTATAGTTCATAAGTTTTATTAGAGTCAAGAGTCATGTAGTAATTAAGGTTTCCTAGCATGATTAAGTGATTTGGGTTTTGTGTTAGTTTTACATTTGCTTCTAATTTTTTAAAGTATTCATCATAGGATTTCTTTAATGAATCATATGGTTTACCACTTTCTTCACATTCTCGAATTTTGTTTACTATCTTAACATATTCGGGAATTAGTCTTGTTGCTTCGGCTTGCTTTTGCTTGCTAGATCTATTCACTTCGTAGTGAAATAGTGGTTTAAAATTTTCTATATTTTTGGGGTCTAAATTTTCATAAATCACTTCTAGTATCATACGTGCACTTATTTTATAAAGATATTCAGCTTTTACTTTATTAGGGTTTATAGCCATAGTTTTACTCCTTATTTTAGTGAGTTTTTGGTAGTATACACATATTTCTCGATTTCGTTTATAATTTTGGTCATTGTGCGCACAACGAGTGGGGGATTGATTCCTACGCTCGTTTCACCCGATAACATTGTGGCGGTGGCTTCTTCATAGATGGCTTGTGCCACGTCATTTACTTCAGCTCGAGTAGGTCGGGTAGACGTAGTCATGCTTTCTAGCATTTCGGTTGCCATAATGCATTCTTTTCGCTTTACATTGCAAAGGGAAATTAATTTTTTCTGAATTGGCGGTAGTTTTTCAAGTGGTATTTCCACTCCTAAATCTCCACGAGCCACCATAAGGCCATCAGATTCATCCAAAATTTTCGATGCGTGCAACACTCCACTTGCATTTTCAATTTTAGAAATAATTTTGATATTTTCTCCACCATTATCATTTAAGAATTTTCGTGCGTCACGCACATTTTGCTCGTTACTAACAAAGCTTAGAGCCACATAGTCGGCATGATTTTGAATTGCAAACAAAAGGTCAAGCTTATCAGCTTCAGATAAAAATGGCGAACTAGGCACGAGGTTGGGCACATTAAGCCCTTTGTTATTAGATAATTTACCACCAAACAAAACTTCACAAACCACATCGGTTTTGGTAACTTTTTTCACTTCCAACACCATCATTCCATTGTTGGCAAAAATATGGTCTTTGGGTTTTACTTCCTTCACCAATTGTTTGTATTTTAGCCCCACACATGTTTCGTCGCCATCCACATCTTTGGTGGTGAAGGTAAATTTTTGCCCTGTTTCAATGGTGACTGAGCCATTTTTAAATGTGCCGATTCTCATTTCTGGTCCTTTGGTATCGACCAACAAATCTAGCCCTCGTTTTCTTAGCTTAGTTAGGTTGTTGATGATTGCTTGGTGAGTTTGGTGTGTGCCGTGGCTCATGTTAAGGCGAGCAATGTTCATGCCCGCTTCAAACATTTCAGTTAGAGTTTTTTCATCACTACAAGCAGGACCCAATGTGCACACAATTTTTGTTATTTTACTCATTATTATTACTTCCTTATTTTTTTCTTATTTACTTGACAAGTGGAATTAAACACGCTATAATAAACCATACCAATTGATGCAGGTGTAGTTTAATGGTAGAACTCGTGCTTCCCAAGCATGCAGCGAGGGTTCGATTCCCTTCACTTGCTCCACTAATCCCGTTTGGGATTTTTTTTTATATTTTTTCATAATTTATTTGATTTTTTCACTCAGCGCTACGGCAAGGCTTACACAAGCCCCCATTAGTGGGTTGTTGCCCATGCCCACAAAGCCCATCAAATTGACATGTGCCGGCACGGAGCTACTGCCTGCAAATTGAGCATCACAGTGCATTCTGCCCATTGTGTCAGTGAGGCCGTAACTTGCGGGCCCAGCCCCAAGGTTATCAGGGTGAAGTGTGCGCCCAGTGCCGCCACCGCTAGCAATAGAGAAATAGGGTAGGTGATTATTTACGCAATATTTTTTGTAGATTCCTGCCACTGGGTGCTGAAACCTTGTTGGGTTTGTAGAATTTCCTGTGATTGAAATGTCCACTTTTTCGTGCTTTAGAATCTCCACGCCTTCGTTTACGCTAAGTGCGCCATACACCCGCACATTTTTACGCTCTCCTTTAGAGAAAGCTCGTTCACCTTTGATGATTAATTTATCCTTACCATAGTCAAAATCGGTGTTGACATAAGTAAAGCCTCCGATTCGACTGATTATGTAAGCGGCATCTTTTCCAAGACCATTTATCACCACACGAAGCGGGGTGTGTCTAATTTTGTTGACACTAGTTACCAAGGCGATGGCTCCTTCGCTAGCAGCAAACGATTCGTGCCCAGCGATAAAGCAAAAGCACTTGGTGTTTTCATCCAATAGGGTTTTTGCGAGGTTTCCATGACCTAAGCCCACTTTTCGCTTGTCAGCAACCGACCCTGGCACGCAAAAAGCTTGCAACGCTTCACCCAACAAAAGGGCAATATCGCTTGCTTTCTTTGTGTTTGTTTTTTTCGCAATTGCTGTGCCCACCATAAATGCCCACACGGCATTGTCAAAGGCAATTGGTTGCACGTTGTGAACGAATGCATCCACATCCAGCACTGAGTCAGATAACTTCTTTGCTTCAATTAGATCGGATATCCCATATCTTTTTAAGAGGGCGGTTATGGGTTTAATTCTTTCGTTGTATCCAGTAAACAATTCTTTCATAGTTCTTCCTCCATGGTGTTGATTTTTTTGCCTTCGCTAAAGCGTCCATAAGTGCCACTAGCTTTCACTAGCGCTGATTTAGCATCCATACCCGATGTGATAAATTTGAGTAGTTTAACGAGGTTTACGTATTCATAACCAATTATTTCGTTGTTTTCATCCACAGCAAGGCGGGTGACATATCCTTCTGTCGTGTGATAGTATCTTGTGCCATTTTTTTGATTGGAGTAGACAGTGCCTACCTTGCTTGCTCTGTTTTTGCCAAGCTCTTCAAGGCCGGCGCCCACATTCAATCCACCGAGAGAGAATGCGCTTTGGCTTCTGCCATACACAAGTTGCAAGAAAATATCTTTCATAGCATCGTTAATGGCATCACACACGAGGTCGGTGTTGAGGGCTTCGAGTATCGTTTTTCCAATCAGAATTTCTCCCGCCATGCATGCGCTATGAGTCATGCCGGAGCACCCCACAGTTTCCACTAAGGCTTCTACTATAATTCCTTTTTTCACATTAAGGGTTAGCTTACACACTCCCTGACGTGGCGCACATTTTCCACAGCCATGGCTAAATCCACTGATTGAGCTTATGTCTTTCACCTGAGTAAACATGCCGTCCTGCGGAATAGGTGCTGGTCCAGAGCTGGGACAACTTTCCGTTTTATAACACTCTAAATTTTTCATATTATTTTCTCCTTAACGTATTATCTAAATTCTATTATATCACAAAACTTCAAAACTAAAAAACGAAAATAGGGAGTTTTTTTAAATTTTGTCGATTTTTGTGTTGACAAAAGGTTGCTTAGATTGTAAAATCTTTCGGGGAGAATAAAACTATGTTTATAGAACGGTTATCAGATGATGAAATTGGAGAATACATTCACGATGTGACGTTGCGTAATGAAAGCTATGATTCCTTTAAAATTTGTTCAGTTAGCGACTGGCGCACGAAGTTAGGTGAATGTGAATGTCGTCAAGTCGAGTTTGCCATCGAGAGAAAGGGTGAAACTCACGTTGGCGAGGTCGACATTTTAGATTTTTCGTTTGTGAAAGAACACTGTGTGTTTATGCTTTCTCATTTTGGAGAAGAATATCTTTCATATCTTAAAATGCGTGTTCTCGAAGAAGAAATTTCCATGCCAGCCAAGGAATACTTTATCAAACAAAACACAGCTCGTTTGGCTCGACTAACTGCTCAAAAGGAAGCAGCCAATAAAGTTCGTTTGAGCGAACATCAGAGAACTCTTTCCGATTTTTAAAGCGCGTTTTAAAGATACAGAAAGTAAACGAAAAGTAACTTCTCATAAAGTAATAAAGAGCGCCCCAACAAAATCGGCAGAGATAAAAGATCGTGCTGTTTAAAAATTTTGAAAAATTTTTCAAATTCTCTAAAATAATGCTTGACATTTTTTTTTTTTTCTGATAAATTGATAACAATCGATGCAAACGTTTGGTTTGCTTGGTTAATAATTTTTAAGAGGTAATCAAATGAAAAAAGGTTTAAAGGCTGGTTTACTTGCCGGCACACTTGCGTGCGCATTTGCATTCACAACTCCAATGTTGGTTGGTTGTGGAGATGACGATAAGGGGAGCAATGTTGAACAACAACAGATTAGTTTAAACAACACAGTTGGTGGAAAGTTTGTGTTAGCTATGGCAGACACACTTGGATTAAGAATTTCTTCTACTACTACACCAACTGATGCGGAAACGGTTATTATGCGAGCTCAACGTTATGCTCAAAACATGTTAAAGGTGTTGGATAAAAATTCATTTAAACTTGGCGATGTGTATGAACTTGAAATTGACCATGCATCTTCTAGACCAGAAAATGCGACTTACAAGACAACAGATACTTATAGAATTAAACTTGAAGTCAAGGGTGATGTGTTTATGATACATTGCACGCAAGTTGGAACAAAAGATACATCCAGACCAGCAACTGAACAGGCTCAAGTTAGCGTAATTTTGAATACAGTTGGTATAACCTACAAAGATGGTGTTATTTCAATAATAAGTGATAATGAGTATCAAGAAGGCGAGAATGCTCCAGCATTTATTAAAACTACAACAATCGCTACAGGAGAGCCTTACACTTTTAGTTATGCTGACATGACTGCTACACAAAAATCAGATGCTAAAGCATTACTTACTTCATTGAAAGGCAATGTCGCTAGCGACCACAAAATTACAATTACAGACTAAATTAAAAAATCACGGTATTTCCGTGATTTTTTTATGATTATTGCATATTGTTTTGACTACCAAACATTGGGGATTGTGGCATAGTGCTGCCATTGTTTAATGAATTGAAAAATTCTTGTTTTCCCATTGCAATATGAGTTTTGGCAGTGGGGGAGAGATATTCAAGCAATCCAAGCAGTTCGCCCACGTGATGTAATTCTTCGTTTCGAATGTGCGTCCATGTGGTGTGGGCAATGTCACTTGATTGAGCGTTGATGTGGTCGTTGTAGTCGATGATAGCTTCAAACTCTCCCATAAGGTCGGCCATAACTTTTTGAGTGGTGGAAAAGTTTTCCACTAGATTTTCTTTGGTGACTTCACTATTTAAAGTCGGATTAAACATAAAAACCTCCTAATAAGTGTAGTATGATATGACAAAGCTTTTAATAGTGTGCTACATTATTAAAAAATAAAAATTTTACAAAAAAAGGGTATTGACGAAAAAAAAACTTTGTGGTAGAATGAAATCACTCAATGAAAGGGGAAAATAGGGTCATTGAAGACGTTTTTCCAAAGCTGGTTACTTTGGAGAAACACAATGCAGGGCAACTTGTATTTGGTTTGTGAATAATTTCCAAAGTTGGTTCAGCTTTGATTTGGGCAAGTCAAGGTTTTGGTTATTTTTTGCATATGACGCTATTTTTGCATGCCTAAAATTGTCAAATGCACTATGTGGAAATTTTTTGCAAACCGCAAAATTCACAGCATTTGACAATTTTTTTGTTTGGTGCTGTAAAACAATTAGGGAGAGATTTTATGACTAAGAAAGGAATTATTGCTAGTGTTTTTGCTATTGTTTTTGCAGTTTGCTTGATAGTTATTGCTTGTATCTTTGGTTTAAGATCACACGATGCCACTAACCCAACTCCTGTAGATGCGGATAAGAAGGACACAGTGCAAGAAGATAACACAAATAAGGAAGAGCAAACTAACGACAATTCTAATGACACAACTAAGAATGGTGAAGTAACTGATCCTGAGATTACAGAGCCTGAGGTCACCGACCCAGAAGTAACCGACCCAGAAGTAACTGACCCTGAGGTCACCGACCCAGAGGTTACTGATCCTGAAATCACAGATCCAGAGGTTACCGACCCAGAAGTAACTGACCCAGAAACTACTGAGCCAGAAACTATCGATCCAGTGGTAGATCCAACTGAACCAGAGGTTACAGAGCCTGAAGAGCACAAACTTGTTGGTGATGTAAACCTTGATGACAAAGTTGATTTTGCTGACTGGGTAGCTTTGAAAGAAATTTTTGCCAACCCTATGGATGCAACTGAGCAACAATTACTCAATGCAGACGTAAACAAAGATGGTTTTATCACCCCACTCGATTTGAAGGTTCTTAAACTTGGAATCGATGGCGTGGTTGCGCTTCCAAGTTCAATCACTGAGCAAGGTGGAGACTTAAATGGTGATGGCAAAGTTAATGTTGAAGATGTGAAATATTGGAACGACAATATTGACGCAATCAATCAATTGCCTCAAAGCACAAAGGTTAAATTTGACCTAGACAAGAATGGTGAAATTAACTCTACAGACTATGCTATTTTGCGTGGTATGCTTGATGAAGTTCACGATGGAGTTTGCAGTGTATATTTTGTTGACAACTTCTATGGCAGCAAGAATTATGAGCAAACAACAGTTGTGGAAGGAACTTTAGTTGATAAGTTTGTTCCAAGCATTCACTCTCGTCACATTTTTGAGGGGTGGTATGTTGATGCAAAATGTACAACTAAGTTTGATTTTACAAAACCAATCACAACTGATTTAGTTTTGTATGGTAAATGGGTTGCATTGTACTATGTTACATTTGTAATCGATGATAATAAAGAACACAACGCTGTTGTTGCAGCCACTGTTGGTAACACAATCAGCGAGATTACTCCTCCAACAAGAGAAGGATATGATTTTGATGGATGGTTTACAGACAAAGAATTTAAGAACAAATTCGACTTTAACACTCCACTCACACAAGATTATACATTGTATGCTAAGTGGACAAAGTTATTCACTGTAACTTATGTTAACGCATTCTTCACTCACAATGGTGAAGTAATGCAAACAACTTCTACCACAGAAACCGTTAAGGTGCGTGATGGTGAGTTAGCTGCCAACACTATTTTACCAATCAGAAGAATGGAAAATAATTATGGTTATGCTAAGTTTGTAGGTTGGAGCACTACACCAATCGACATTACTGATTGGGCTCCAAACAAGAAAGATGCAGACAAAATTGCGAAGGGTGATGTGAAAGTTAAATTATTTGACTTTACAACTCCAATCAAAGAAGACAAGACTGTTTATGCTAAGTGGATTTACTTCTACGTAGACACATCAAACATTGAGCTTTCTAATTTGGTAGATGCAATCGAAAAGAGCGCTAGTCAACCAGACGAGCAAGCAACTTCTGTTGAGGAGTTATACACTTACGACCTAAACAAAGATGGTAAGCTTGATGCTGCTGATTTGGCTGAATGGATCAATGTTAAGAATATTTCTCATTCAGTAATTTCAGGAACTAACACAAGTGCTGATGTTAATCGTGATGGAAAAGTTGACGACAAGGATGTGTTTGAAGTTGCACACAAAGTTATCAATGGTGCAATTGAAGGCAAAGCTGACGTGAATGGTGACTTGATGATTGATGAGCACGACTTAGCTTCTGTTCTTAAAACTGCTGGCTACAAAGTTAACACAATCTCAGGTAGCGTGAAGACAGTTGGTGACATCAACATGGATGGTGATATCAACAGTCTTGATGGCTTAGTTTTGAGCAAGTTCCTTAAAGGAGATATTGGTTTATCTGACCAAGGTATTCTTAACGCTGATGTAAATGCTGATGGCACTGTCAACAACATTGATCAACAAGTACTCGCTATGTTCTTCCGTCACTACATTGATTCACTTCCACACGCATTCAAAGGTGATGCCGTTGATGTGAATGGCGATGGATTAGTTAATGAAGAAGACACTAAAGCTTGGAATGCAATTTTCGAAGAATACAAGAGAACAATTGCTGAAATGGAAAAACGTTTGGATATCAACCTTGATGGTGTGGTAAACCTTGAAGACTTCAATAGAATTGCTGAATACTTCCACTTGCAAGTAATCAACATTACTGACTGCACTTTGAATAAAGATGGTAAGATTGTTACTTTAAGAGAAGTTCTTCAACCAGTGCTTAACCTTGAAAAGGCTAAGAACTTCCGCATTACTGTTAAGATTAATGATGAAGAATTGGTAAGTAATATGTCACTTGACAATCTAAACAAGATGATTATGGACCTTAGCAAGTACAACAACGGTGATAAAGTCGAAGTTAAGTGCGTTTATGACCGTGATTGGACAGGTAATTTCTGGGGTTGGGTTCCTACTGATTTGGGAACAAAGAACTTTGTTGAAGTTACAAAATGTACTTTGGTTAAGTAAATAAAATAGAAAAGTGGTTATGCCACTTTTTTATTTTTTACATATTTTTTGTGATTTTTTAATATTTTTTTAAAATGACGAAAATGTAATAAATTAATTTAATTTTCATAACATAATTTTTAGTTGACAACGTAGATTTATTTTACTATAATTAAGTTGTCGAGGGGCAAAAAATTATGAAATTAAATTATAAACGGACATTGCAAACTAGTTTTGTATTTTTCACTATTTGCATGATTATTCAGCTTATGGATACCTATCTACCCGTTTTTTTAAGCGATATGATTGTGGCGCGTTATGGTGGTTCATCGGCTGATCACTCATATTTAATCGGTATTATTATGGGAGCAGGAAATGTTTTTGCCTTGGCTACTATTCCGTTGATTTCCATGCTATCAGATAGAACAAAATCTAGTTATGGTAAGCGCACTCCATACATCATTTGGGGGACGTTTATCCAAATAATTACTTTTCCAATGCTACCGATTTTATTCATGGCAAATGAGTTTGGATGGTTTGTGGCTTTCATGATTTTGACTGTTATAGTAATCAACACTTACCGTGTTCCAGCTGTCGCATTGATGCCCGATATTACTCCTAAGCCTTTGCGTAATAGAGCCAATGCAATTGTTAATTTGGTAGGTTACACCGGAATGATTGTGGCTGGTATCTTGGCAATAATTTTCCCTGTGCAAACAGGGGCAGATGGAGTCTTGAGTTATAACCCAAACACATTGTGGATTCCTTTTGGAATTTCAGTAGTATTGATGGTTACATCTGTTATGGTAACAGTGGTAAAAATAAATGAAAATAAATTAGCACTTGGAATGAAAAAAGAAATGGAATTAGGGGAGAAGATTGCTGAAACTGATGCTAAATTAGATAAAAAACAAGGCTTAACAAAGGTGGATAGGCGAAATCTTGCTTTAATACTACTTGCGTTACTTATGTGGACATTGAGTTTTTCTGCGGTGCAAAGTTACGGCTCACTGTTTGGACTGGAAGTTTTAAATGTAGACACTGGTTGGTGGGGCGGCGCTGTGATAATTATGACAATAGTTGGCATGATTAGTTTCATTCCAATTGGTAAAATGGCAGATAAAATTGGGCGAAAGAAAACCGTTCTGACAGGGATAATTATGATGCTTGTAGGACTATTTATAGCTTGCTTTGTGCGCACACCTTGGGTGTTCTACCTAATTATTGCGTGCGCAGGAATAGGATGGGCAATGATAAGTGTGATAAGTTATCCTATGATAATCGATATGGCTACTCCCAATAAGGTCGCACAATATACTTCTCAATACTATTTTTTCAAAGGTTTAGCTCTTGCGATTGCGCCTCTTGCGGCTAGTGCGTTCTTTGTCGCTTTTGGGTATTCTTCACTCTTTATTTATGCAACAATTTTTATGACTATCGCTTTAGTTTTATTTGCTTTTTATAAGACTCCAAATCACGATAATGAAGATGAAGACACAGATAATAAAGACGAAACTAACGAAGATGAGATTGATAAAGTTGTGCCTAGTGAATAAATGGTAGGCAACTATAACAATAAAGAATGAGTTCAAGTGTTAAAAATTATGAAAAACACTTGAATTTTTTCTTATTTTGCGCTATAATTACAAAACAAAGTGTTAAGGAGATAAAAATGCAGGAAACATACAGAAGTGAGTACTGTAACAATGTAACGAAAAAATTGGAAGGTAAAACCGTTCGTGTGGCAGGGTGGGTATCCACAATTCGTGACCATGGTGGTATTACATTTATCGATTTGAGAGACCAAACGGGTATTGTGCAAGTAGTTGTTGAAAATGATAAATTTTTAAAAGGTGTAACAAAAGAATCTGTGATTGCTGTAAGTGGTAAGGTTACATCACGTGGAGAGGGTAACATCAACCCAAAACTTGCCACTGGAGAAGTGGAAGTTGTTGTCGATAAGTTAACTTTGCTAGGCGCTGTTACTCGTCCACTACCATTTGAAATTAGTGAAAGCAAGGGCGTGCGTGAAGATGTAAGGCTTAAGTATCGTTATCTCGATTTGCGTAACCCAGATTTGTATAAGAATATTATTTTCCGTAGTAAGGTGATTAGTTTTCTTAGAAAAGAAATGGAGGGGTTAGGTTTCATTGAAATCACTACACCAATTCTTACTGTCAGCAGTCCTGAAGGAGCTAGAGATTTCTTAGTGCCTGCTCGTCAGCATCCAGGGAAATTTTATGCACTTCCTCAGTCGCCTCAAATGTTTAAGCAATTATTGATGGTTGGTGGCTTTGATAGATATTTCCAAATTGCGCCATGTTTTAGAGATGAAGACGCAAGAGCTGATCGTGCAGCAGGAGAATTCTATCAATTAGATATGGAAATGTCATTCTCGACTCAAGAAGATTGGTTCGAAATCGGTGAAAAGATCTACACAGATTTATTCTCTGCGTTCAGCAAGAAGAAGATGAGTAAGGCTCCATTTAAGCGCATTCCATACAATGAAAGTATGCAATTTTATGGAACAGATAAGCCTGATCTTCGTAACCCATTAATTATTAAAGATGTGACAAGTGTGTTTGCTAACACAAACTTCAATGCATTTAAAGGCAGCACTGTAAAAGCCATCGCAGTGCATGATATCGCGGGCAAGCCAAGAAGTTTTTACGACAATCTAACCAATAAAATGGTTGAGGTAGGGAGTAAAGGATTAGCTTGGATTAAGGTTGAGGCCAAAGGTGAATTTAACAGTCCAATTGCTAAATTCTTGTCTGATGATGAGAAGAAAGCACTCACAAAAATTTTGGAAGCAAAGGAAGGCACAAGCATTTTCCTTATCGCAAACAAAGAGCGCATGGCAATCAAACTCAGTGGAATGTTGCGTAATTTCTTGGGTGATGAATTGCAACTTTGTGATCCAAATAAATTTGAATTCTGTTGGATTGTAGATTTTCCACTGTATGAGTTAAACGATGAAGGGAAACTTGACTTTGCTCACAATCCATTCTCACAACCTAAAGGCGGAATGGATGCGTTTAAGCTTGACCCATTAGAAATTCATGCTGACCAATGGGACTTAGTATGTAATGGATATGAGGTTGCTAGTGGTGCCGTTAGAAACCACGACTGCAAGGTCATGGAGAAGATGTTTGCTTTGGTTGGCTATGGAGCTGACGTTGTGCGCGCAAAATTTGGGGCTATGTATGAGGCATTCCAATATGGTGCTCCACCGCACTCTGGTATGGCACCAGGAATTGAAAGAACTTTGATGCTTCTTCTTGATGAAGAAAACATTAAAGAAGTTATTCCATTCCCTCTTAACAAGTCTGCTTATGATCCTCTTACCGATGCTCCAAGCACAGTTAGTCCTAAACAATTGGAAGAAGTGCACATTAAAGTAGATGTGAAGAAAACAAAATAAAACAAATGATTTTAGCCAAACACTAAAATCATTTTTTACAAGGAGAAGTTATGATTACAATCACAGATTTAGAGCTTTCTTTTGGTGGCGCTCCACTATTTAAAGATGTAAACTTGAAGTTTACTCCGGGGAACTGTTATGGCGTAATTGGGGCCAATGGCGCGGGTAAATCCACATTTTTAAAACTTCTTAGTGGAGAACTTGAAGCAAGTAAAGGGAGCATCGAAATCCCTGAAAATGAGCGTATGTCAGTATTGCGTCAGGACCATTTTGCTTTCGATGAATTTACCGTTATGGACACGGTTATCATGGGAAATAAGCGATTATATGACATCATGAAGCAAAAAGATGCACTTTACGAAAAACCTGATTTTTCAGAAGAAGATGGAATCTTAGCTGCCGAACTTGAGGGAGAGTTCGCTGAAATGGGGGGCTGGGATGCAGAATATGATGCAGGTAAACTCCTCAATGGACTAGGAATTCCAGAGAGTTTGCATCACGGAAAAATGAGTGAGCAAAATGGTGCAGTGAAAGTAAAAGTAATGCTTGCTCAAGCTCTTTTTGGTAATCCGGATATTCTTCTTTTGGATGAGCCAACCAACCACATGGATTACAAGAGTATCGTGTGGTTGCAGGACTTCATCATGGATTATGTTGGCACTGTGATTGTTGTTTCGCATGACCGACACTTTCTAAACACAGTTTGCACCTACACTGTGGATATCGACTTTGGAAAGATTTCAATGTGGCCGGGTAACTATGATTTTTGGTATGAATCGAGTCAGTTGATGCAACAACAAATTAAGCAACAAAACAAGAAAAAAGAGGAAAAAATCGAAGAACTAAAAGAGTTTATTCGCCGTTTTGGTGCAAAGAAATCGCTAGCAAAACAGGCAACTAGTCGAAAGAAAATGCTTGATAAAATTCAAATTGAAGATTTGCCTGTTTCAAATCGAAAATATCCCTACATAAATTTTAAATTTGAACGCGAGTTAGGAAAAGATATTGTGGAAGTGAATAAACTTCACTACGAGCATGATGGAAAAGTTTTGCTTAATGATATTTCTTTCCGTGTGGGGCGTGACGACAAAATTATTGTCATGGGTGCCAATGAAAATGCAGTCAGCGCTCTTCTTGGAATATTAGGGGGAGAAATAACAGATTACACCGGAACGGTCAAGTGGGGAACAACCGTGATAAAAGGCGACCTTCCCAAAGATACTGCGCCATATTTTAAGAATGAATTTAACATTGTGGAGTGGCTCGCTCAATTTAGTAAGGAAAAGGATAGCACATATCTTCGTGGATTCCTAGGACGCATGCTTTTTAGCGGTGATGATGGGCTTAAAAAAGTGAAAGTGCTTTCAGGAGGCGAAAAAGTGCGTTGTATGCTCTCGCGCCTTATGGTCATGGGGGCAAATGTGTTGATTTTGGATCAACCAACAAACCACCTTGACCTTGAAAGTATTACAGCTTTGAATGAAGGAATGAAAGATTTCAAAGGTGTGCTTTTGTTTAGCACGCACGATCATGAGCTAGCTGAAAGTGTGGCTAATCGTGTTTTTGAAATTAAAGATGGAAAACTTATCGACAGAATGTGTGACTATGAAACATATTTGGCTAAAAAAAGTGAAAATTAGCAATTTTATATCATTTTAGTTGATAAAAAAAATTTAATTTGGTAAAATTACTACGAAAAATCGTAGTGATTTTTTAATATAAACAGGAGGTGCCTTATGGCAAAGTCCAGTAAAAACAACCAAATACTAAGTTTAGCTATTGTTGGAGTGTCGATTGTTACTTTTGTGTTTTTCTTCTTAACATTTAAAACTGCTATAGCAGGATATGGGGAAGTGGCTTTCTTTGATTATTTTTTCAAAAATGAAATTATAAAAGCAGAAACTTTTGACAAAATATTAGCTATAATAGGTATTTGTATTGTCGCTTGGGATGTGCTAGATAACATTTTAGCATTCTGCTTGCCAGCATGGAATAAGTTTGGTAAAATTCGTGCATTCTTACAGTTGATTACAGCAGTAGTTTGGATTGGTATTATGATTTACTTCTTAATCACAATCAAAGGAATTGCTTATGGTGCAATTGTGCTTATGGTTTTGGCTGTTGTGCAAGGTGTGTTAAAACTTCTTGCTGCTAAGAACGAAGTAGCTAAGTAAAAAGTAAACTCTAGAGAAACTAGAGTTTATTTTTAAATTTATAGCAAATTTTATCTATGTTTCCTGCGCCTAGCCAAGCCACGATGTCGCCCGCGCACAAATTTTCTTTAAGGTCGTAGAATAAACTCTCATTACAACTAAAAAATTTGCAATTAATTCGTCCATTTAAGTTGTAGAATAAATCTAGTGCATCACCTCCAGCGATGTAGAGCTCTCGAGCTGGATAGGTGGGAAGAAGGTAGAGTTCATCACAATCAAAGCAATCAACAAACTCATTCATTAGCGACTTAGTGCGAGAATAGGTGTAGGGTTGAAAAATTGCCACGATGCGTTTGTGTGGTAAATTTTTTAATGCGCTAAGAGTTGCTTTAATCTCAGTTGGATGATGAGCATAGTCAAGAAAGTGAGTGCCAAGTTTTCCTTTGCTCACTTTTTTTAAGCGCCGTTCAACTCCAGAAAAATTTTCTAAAGCTGATTTGATTATAGAAAAATCAATGTCAAATTGGCGTGCTACAGCAATGCTTGCCAATGCGTTTTCTACGTTGTGTCGCCCTATGATGTTAAGTTGAATTGAGCCTAAGTTTTGTTCATTTATCACGCAGTCAAAACTATACTTTCCGTTGTTAACACATAAATTAGTGGCTTGAATGTTTGCATCATTAAAGCCAAATGTTATTGCATTTTTCCAATCTAGAGTTTGATTACAAATTACTAGTTTAGATTGTTTTGCAAATTGTTTAAAAGCATTAAGTTCGTTTTCAAAGTTGGTGTATGTGTCGAGATGTTCCGGCTCGATGTTTGTAATCACACTAACATTTGGGTGTAGAAAAAGAAAACTTTTGTTGAATTCACATGCTTCAGTTATGAAGAAATTTTTTTTGCCGATTAAAAAATTACTGTGCCAATTACTAACGATTCCACCCACATGAATGGTGGGCTTAAGATTAGCTTGTTGAAAAATTTGACCAATCATCGCAGTAGTTGTTGTTTTGCCATGAGTGCCAGCAATTGCAATTACATTCGCATAATTTTTACTTTCTTCTCCTAGAAAATCTGCTCGTTCAACGATGGTTATGTTGTGTGATTTGCAAAAACTAATTAAATGTTTTGAGTTTGCCAAAGCGATTGTGTAAACAATTTTATCAAATTGTAGAAGAGTTTTTTCATCAATTTTAGAAAGTAATTTCACATTATTTTCTTGCAGTAGTTTTTCGTTATGCGGATAATCATCATATCCAAACACAATGTTATCTTTTGTTGAGAGAATGGCGAGAGCGCTCATGCTAATTCCACAAACGCCGTAAAATAAAATTTTTTTCATTTTATTATTTATGCAAGAAAACTAAAAAATGACTGAATTTTTAGTGTAACTTGCGCTAAAATTATCAATTTTTATATAAAAATGATTGTTTTGGGGGTAAAAATATAAAAAATTTGTAAAAAGGGTATAATTTTATTTGACATTTATATTTTAAATGTGTAAACTTATTTCAAGCTAAATAGTGGCTTTACTACTTTTGGCTAATTTAAAAAAGGATGGTACATCGACTTGATGAAAATTACCGACATTCGCATTCGTATCGTTAAGAAAGATGACAACAAACTTAAAGCAGTTGCTTCTCTTACTATTGACGATTGTTTTGCAGTACATGACATTAAGGTCATTGAGGGCAACCAAGGCTTGTTTATCGCAATGCCTAGCCGCAAAACTCCAGAGGGGAACTTTAAAGACATTGTTCACCCATTAAACACAGAGACAAGGGATGAAATCAGTAAAATGATTCTTGCAGAGTACGACAAGGCTCTCAAGGCCCCTGCAGCTGCAGAATAGTGTTGGTCACTATTTAAAAAACACACCATAGGAGAAGGGTGTGTTTTTGTTTTATTTAGACATTTCATATTCTGAAGTGTCTTCAAGCATGGCTTCTGAATAAATTGATTCAACAATATTGAATAACACTGGAATAATTGGGTTAGAGGATTCTCTTACTGATGTGCCATTCTTTTTATCGCGCTCGCAATGCCTAAAGCTGTCTCGGAACTTAAAGCTTTTTTCAACAATTTCATAATGTTTTAATCCACATTCTTTACTTATGTTAGAAATTGCATCTTCAAACATGAGTTTTACATATTGTGGTTGATAAAGGAATTCAATAATTCTAGTTAATTCATAATATGTTTGAGCGTGGCTATACATGTTTTCAACTAAATTACAAGTTTCATCGCGCAAAATTGCGATATCTTTATTGTCGGAATAGAAGAAATAATCTCTGATTAACTTTTGAATTGCAATTTGTTCCATTTTATTTGACAAAATGCTTATCTCATTACTTAAGTTACAAGGTAGGGTGTATCCATCGGCGACGTAGTCAAGGAATCTTTTCTTCCTTGCTACACTTAATCTGGGGAATTGTGCTTCTAAGTCTAACATATTTTTCTCCTTCAATGTTATTATAGTCAATTATGATATTTTGTCAATAATAGTTTGTTATTTTTGTGAGAATTGGAAAATTTCTTAAAAACTTATGTTTAAAGTATTGATTTTTTTTTCATTTTGTTGTAAAATAATACAACTAAATATTACATCGAGGAGTTTTATTATGAAAGATATTCATCCAAACTATCATGTCGTGGAAGTTAAATGTGCGTGCGGTAATCACTTTACAACTCGTTCAACTTACAAGGATAACGAATTGAATGTTGACATTTGCAGTCAATGTCACCCATTCTACACAGGGAATCAAAAGATTGTTGACTCTGCTGGTCGTGTGGAGAAGTTTAACAAAAAGTTTAATTACAATAACAACACAGGTAAGTAGTTTAGATAGATGTCAGTAGTTTGACATCTATTTTTGTGTATATTAAATGAGGATAGTCATGAATTTAAAAGATTTTTTTGCTCTTGAGACCACAAAAAATAAGGAGCTTAGCCGTGATATTGCGTGGCTAATAATGGAAACGACTCATCACGAACCAACCGAATGGGACACCGTCACTCTTACTAAAAAACTAGAAAGTCAATTAAAAAAGTCGATTGAAAGGTTGAAAGGTGGTGAGCCTTTAGGGTACATTTTGGGAAATGTGCCGTTTTGGGATAGCAAAATTAGGGTGAATTCAAATGTGTTGATTCCTCGTGCTGAAACCGAACAATTGTGTGAAATTGTCGTGGCTGAAATTGGCGATAGACCTGTGAGGGTGCTAGATTTATGCACAGGGAGTGGCTGCATTGCAATTACTTTGGCAAAAAAACTAAATGCCATTGTGCTTGCTACAGACATCAGTGAAGACGCTGTGTCGATAGCAAGGCAAAATGCATTGTCAAATTTGGCTAATGTCGATTTTGTAGTGGGAGACTTATTTGAAAACGTGAAAGGTAAGTTTGACGTGATTGTGAGTAATCCGCCATATATTTCCACAGAGGAATTTAAGGCTTTACCTAAAAGTGTGATTAATTTTGAGCCTCAACTAGCTTTACTTGGTGGAGATGAAGGACTTGATTTCTACCGTCGAATTGCTAATGAATGTGGAAAATATCTTAATCAAGGTGGAATAGTTTTTCTTGAAGTAGGTGACACGCAAGCAAACAAAGTTGTGGAAATTTTTAATAATTTTGATTGTGAGATTGTTGCCGACTATTTTGGTTACAATAGATTTGTTATTGCAAGGAGTAGAAAATGATTGAAAAAATTGAACCATACGTAAAAAAATATCATAAGTTAGGTGAAGAAATGTGTGATCCTAATTTGATAGCGGATGTAAATAAATTTAAAAAAATAGCAAAAGAACACGCAAGTTTAGAAGAATATGTTTTGCTTTTTGATAAGTATAATCAAGCGCTAAACAAACAAAAACTCGCTAATGAACTGCTAAATGAAACCGATGAGGCTGATTTAGTGGAAATGGCAAAAGCTGAATTAAACGAAGCGACTGAAACTTTGGAACAGCTAAATGAAGAAGCAAAAGTGTTATTATTGCCTCGCGGAAAAAATGATGATAAAAATGTGTTTTTGGAAATTCGTCCGGCAGCAGGTGGGGATGAAGCTTCATTGTTTAGTGCTGAACTATTTAAGATGTATCAAAAATATGCTGAAAAACTTGGTTGGAAAACTGAAATTATTGAATATTCAACCACTGAGGTTGGTGGCTTAAAAGAAGGTGTGATGCTTATCGATGGTGTGGGGGCATACAGCCGCCTGAAGTGGGAGAGTGGAGTGCACAGAGTTCAACGCGTGCCCGAAACTGAAGCGCAAGGCAGGGTTCACACGAGCACGGTAACCGTTGCTGTGTTACCCGAAGTGGAAGAAGCAGATGTGGAAATTTCAGACAAAGATTTGCGAATTGATACCTATCACGCTGGTGGACACGGTGGGCAAGGAGTCAACACAACAGATTCTGCTGTTAGAATTACTCACATTCCAAGTGGTATTGTTGTGACTTGCCAAGACGAGCGAAGTCAAATTAAAAATAAAGAGCGCGCTATGGGAATATTAAGAGCAAAGCTTGAAGATATTGCCGAGCAAAAAGCCATAAATGAGAATGCGCAAGAGAGAAAAAATCAAGTGGGTTCAGGAGATAGAAGTGAGCGAATTCGCACATACAATTTCCCTCAAGACCGAGTAACAGACCATCGAATAGGGCTAAGTTTACACTCAATTAACAATTTTATGTTAGGAGATATCGATGAAATGCTCGATGGACTACATCAAGAGGAAATTCGTCGTAAACTTGAAAATGCTAATTTATAAAAAATGTAAAAATCGTACATAATTTTATTTGCTTAAGAGTTATTTTTGTGTTAATTTTGTATAAACAACAATTAATCACTAAAGAGGAATATATGAATAAAACTATTTTTAGGATTAGTGCGGTTTTTTCCATATATGGAATTGTTAATTTGTTGCTCTATATTGTGTTGCATATTTTCAATGTAATAGAATTTAAAGTAGCGGCTTATGCTAGTTTTGTTTTATTTGGTATGGCCATTTGGATTCCTTGGATTCTCAATATCTATTTTAAGGTTGGTTTTCCTAAATATGTTCTTTTTATATTTAACTTATTCCTTGTTGCCACAACAATTTTAGGAAATGTTTGGGATGCCTACACACTAGTGCCTTATTATGATAAATTTATCCACTTTGGAAGTGGAATCATGATACCCCTACTTTTTGTGTATTTGTTTAAAGGCTCAAAAACTAGTCACCTAAGTTCTTTTTGGCTGTTTGTGTTATCCTTAACATGTGCCGTTAGTGTAGGAGCTATGTGGGAAGTTATTGAATATATTTTTGACGGCATTTTTATGACAAACTCACAAAATGCACTTGGTTTAATGGGACGAGATGCTTTGATGGATTCAATGTTTGATTTGATTTGTGACACATGCGGAGGAATAATTGGCGCATCGCGAGCACTATTAATTTATCATTTGCCCGAAAAACAAGCAGAACTAAAATCAATCTTTTCTTCATAAAGATTTTTGTCTTATTATGTTTGACTTTTGAATAATTAAAGAATATAATGAAATTATACTTATAAAGGAGAGTATTATGAAAACACTAAAGAATTTATTTTTATCGCTTTTGATTGTTCCAATGATTTTCATGTTTACAGCTTGTGGTAGTCAATTAGACACCAAAGCATCATGTAACACTAGTGGAGATTGGAAGCAAAGCGAAGCAGCAACAACGGCTTACACAGCTGCAATCAACGGAACGACCTCCATCAATGCTGATGCTTACCGCCTGACGTTGGAAGCAAAAGCAAAAATAGGGGACAAGACCGAAGAGTATTTGGTCAATGCCATAATGTCAAAAACAGAAATAGCAGTTAAAATGAGTGTACCTAAAGCCGACGGAAAAGGTAATGAAACTTCTTACATGTATATGAAAGATAATAAAGTTTACATGCAAGCCAAAGGTACAGATGGTAAAGACGAAAAGTACTATTATGAAGTTGATGGCTTGGGGGACTTGATTAGCAGTACTTTAGAGAGTGAAGATTTTGGTTTAGATGATGATTTTGATATCGTAGGTTCACTTATTGAAATGATTAAATCAGTTGGTAATCAAGAAGGAATTAAAATTTATCAAAGTGGCAACAATTATAAAATAGAGATAAAAGGTTCTGCATTATTTGCAGCTTTGAGTGAAATTATGTCACAAGAATCACCAAATGCAGTAACTAATGAACCAAGTACTAGTAATGATGATGTATCATTAACAGCAGCCGCTGATGTAAACCCATTGGCAGAGGTTGAGGCAATTTTAGGCAGTCTTGAATTTAACATTTACTTTAACTTTACTAGTGATAACAAACTTACAGCATTTAGTTTTGTTGCAAAAACAAATGATATGAATTTTGGTCTTACGGTTAGTGCCTTTGACGGAAAAATTGATTTCCCAAATTTTGATGACTACAAAAAATTAGGCGCTTAAAGTTTAATAAAAAACAAGGCAATTGCCTTGTTTTTTATTCATCTACAGAACTTTCTTTGTTGTAGAGTTTACGATATGCTGGGCATGCTTTCATAAGTTCAGCATGCGTTCCATCGGCTCTCACTGTGTTGTTATCGATAAATAAAATTCGATCACAATCCATCACTGTGGTTAAGCGATGCGCTACAATAAGAATTGTTCTTTCTTTTTTCATATTGTTGATAGCTTCTTTAATTTTGTCTTGGCTTTCGTTGTCTAATGCACTTGTTGCCTCATCAAGAAGCAAGATTTTACTTTTTCGAAGCAATGCTCGAGCAATTGCCAAACGTTGCTTCTGACCACCACTAAGCTGCACGCCACTTTCACCAATTTTACTATCAAATTTATTTTCAAGTGACATGATAAAGTCGTAGATATATGCTTTTTTACAAGCATCAACGATTTCTTCGTAAGTGGCATTAGGGTTAACCAACTCTAAATTCTCTCTGATTGTAAGGTCAAAAATATATGGAGATTGGGATACAACAGACACATTATCTCTAATGGTGTCTTCGGTTAAAGATTGAATATCTACGCCGTCTAATAAAACCTTACCTTTGTTTACGTCAAAAAGTTTGTTAATCAAATTAATAATACTCGACTTACCTTGACCAGATTTTCCGACAATTCCAACTGTCTGGCCGGCTTCAATTTTAAAACTTAAGTTTTTGAAAAGCATTTCGTCTTTTTTATATCCAAAAGTTACGTTTTTAAATTCAATATCCCCACGAACATTTTCAAGAGTCTTTGTACCAAAATGTTCTTTTGGATATACACTTTCATCCATTATTTCTAGCATACGGCTAGCGCAAACGGAAGCTTCTTTTGTGTTTTCGACAAATAACCCAAAACTTACAAAAGTTTCTAGTCCTGCCCAAGTGAAGGAAAGAACTCCGAGTGTAATTCCAAGAGTTGTATAGCCTTCTTTAATTAGGAAGATTGCAATAAGAAGTATAATTGATCGTGAAAACCATGATATAAACCACGACATTCTACTAAAGAATGAACGTTGATTATATTCATTTAATGATGAATTTTTTTGATTAGTAGCAAGGGAAATTTGATTTTTGTTAATTAGGAGTTTTAGATTTAAATTTTTAATATCTTTGTTTCCACGAATTGCTTCTTGTACTAGAGCTGTGTTTTTATCGGCAATAAATTTTGTTCTTGCAGAATTAATCATTGCTCTTCTTCGAATGTAGATGTATCGGATTAAATATGCAATTAATCCTAAAGTTGTCATAACAGCACCCAAAATTGGGCTAATGACAAAAGCTACCACAAGATAGGCAAAGTTTGAAATCACATCACCAATATTTGTAACTAAATCAGATACAATTCTTGAAAATTGCACACTGTCGCTAGTAACACGGTTAATGACTTCACCGCTCGACACCTCGTTATATTTAGCTGTGCTAATGTTAAGCACATTAGTAAAAAGTTTATTTTTTACCGTATAGTTGATATTAGCTAAGGCTTTGTTATACACAAAGTTCCAAACAAACCAAAACATATGTGTCGCCACAATACACCCAGTCCAAACTAGGGTAGAGTAGAATGCCTTTTCAAAAAAGCTTAGAGTAATATCATCGATAATATGCACATATTGGTAGGTTCCAAATATGTCCACCACAGTTCCTAAAATAAGTGCTAAGGCACACATCCACAAATATTTGTGTTCGGCCTTGCACATGGCAAGCACTTGTTTAATGGATTTGAATCCGAATTTTTTCTTTTCTAGCTTTTCACGTTGCTTTTGCATAAACTCATCATAGTCTATGCCATACCTATTTTTAAATTTTTGACGTTTTTTATCTAATCGAGAAAGTTTAGTGTTGGCTTTTTCATAGTCCAACATAATTTTTCTCCTTAAATATTAAATTAATTATTAATAATTTCCTCAAGAGCAGAGGCTTTTTAGATAAAACGTACTCCCAAGGAAGAGTTTTGTGCTTCGACTTGCACGAGACTAATTGTTGTCATGTTTTTCTCCTCCTTTCAACAATATTGAGCACATTCTAACACAATAAAAATAAAAAGTCAATACCTAAATTTAAACTTTTTTATAAATTTTTGAAAACTTTGACGTTAATTTAAGTTTTCTTTTAAAAAATCTATAATGTGGGCAAAGACTTTTTTTCTAAATGTTTCTTGTAAAATATCGTGGCGACCACACTCCCAAATTTTGGTTTCAACATTCTTAAAGCCAAGGTATTTATACTGTTCAATCATTTTTTCAATGTTAGTGGGGCTTGCTGTATCGATTGTGTCATTTTGGCCATTTTCAATGAGAATAGGGATGTAAAGATCCATCTTACTCATGTTAGGCCCAGTGAAAGTTTTTAACATTCCATCAGCGAGTGATTGACACACATTTGCTGAGGGCATGTGACCATAGTAAGGGTCAAGGAGGTTTCTTTCATAGATTTTTTTGTCATGAGTGTGGAAGTTTTTGTCAGGAAAGTTATCTTCAAACCACCCATAGGTGAGTTTTCTAACTCGGTTCGCTGGAGCTTGTTCTCCTTTAAATACCTTTGTGATTTTTGCGGCGATGTTGGCTCTAGAAACTCTGGCGGTTTGATAATATCCGCCCCCAACTAAGATTAAAGCTTGATGGCGATGGTAGTTTTGTGCAAAACTTTGCGCTAGGAAAGTGCCAAAACCTACACCCATGATGGCGAGGGGAAGATCAAAGCGCTTAAACATCCAGTCGGCAAATTTAATCAGGTCGAGCACACTGTCTTGGAAGAAATTTCCAGAATATTTTCCGCAATTAGCCACTTCACCAGCGGTTTTTCCGTGTGCGCGAAGATCGGGCACAACCACGATATAGCCTTGTTTGTTTAAGGCTTGCGCAAATTCATCGTATAGCAAGCTGTGTTCTCCGATGCTGTGTGCCACTAGCACGATACCACGAGTTTCTTCAACTTGTTTCCAGATGCGCACAAAAATTTGAGTGTCTTTATATCCTTTATAGTAAGATGTTTCATAATAAAACGGTTCGTCACGGTTTTGTTTTTTTACATCAGCTGTGATTTTTGGAACGTTTGATGGTAAATTATCTGTTTTCATAATTTTCTCCTATCGTTATTATAGCAGATATTTTTTGATTTTCAAAATGAATTTATATTTTTTTTTGCAATTATTAAAACTTTTTATTAAAAACATTTGGCAATTTTAATTTTTTTTTGATATAATAGAATTAGTAACCAAGTAGGAGGGGGCATATGAGTGAATTAGTGGTGAGTGGTAGACGAACGAGCTACATTTTTGGTGGCGTGTTTTGTATTCTTTGTGCACTTGTCGCTGGAATTCTTTTCTTGCCAGATTTATTTGAACAATTGTTCGATATCACATTATGGGACTTAAAGTCTGTGTTGAGCGAAGATTTGTCAGATAGCATTATTAGGTCATTAAGCGTTTGGGGCTTGAGAATTGGATTGATAATTTTGTTTATCGTTTATGATATATCCACTTGTTTTAGACAATCTACCAACAGCACATTTTTGCGTATTTCAGCAATTTTAGGAGTGTTAGCATTTCTACTTCCTAAATTACTTGAGATGCTTTCAGATTTAACAGATACTAGCGACCTTCTTCAATATGAAAACGGTATAAGAATTGCGTGTTTTATTGGTGCTCTAGGCTGTTTTATCGCAGGAATTGTTTTACGTATCATTCAACGTTACCACCCAGACAGATCGAGCACTTGCCTTGTGTTTAATGCAGCTTTTTGGACTGTTTGTTCGTTCTTTGTGGCATTTGCAGCGTTTATGGATATTTTAAACACTAAAAATCCGCTTCGTTTGATTAGTAACGTTTTGTTAGATAATCAAGGAATGTTAGGACTCCTTTCCTTATTCTTATTAGCTTGTGGGATTTGGATGTTAGTGACAGTTCCTCACAGAATTTGGAAACCATCAGCAGATACTCCTGTTGTTCAGGAGGAAAGACCTGCTCCCGTAAGACGAAGTGCAGTTGCTACACCACCAATGCCACAAGGCAGAGTTAGAACCATAGCAGACGTAGACGAAGAAACGAAAAATGCAGAGAAATACACATCTAGAAAAAGAACAGTAACTTCGCCATATATCAATTCTGATAATTTCACGCCAATTCCAGTTGTGCGCCCACGTTCTCAAGAAGCGTCTCGAAAAAGTGGGGTGGAAGTGGTAAATTCAACTTCAAGAACAGCAAAAAGGCCAAACGATGTGGAAGGACCTGGTTTCAGAGGCGGAAATTCAGGAAAGAAAACTGTTAATAATGGCACGGATGCTCCATCTACCAATGAATCTCCAGCAGGGGAGACAAATGAATAGAATAAAAAACTACCTAAGTTTAGGTAGCTTTTTTATTTTTGCTCTGTTTTTATTACTTTATTTTTGTTCTCTTTCTTTTTGGCAACTTTTGCAATCTTTTTAAACAGACTCTTATTTTCTTGTCTTTCTTTTTCGGCTTTTTCGGTCGCTATTCGCTTTGTTCTAGCAGATGACTTCGAAGCTACATTTTGCTTGTAGGCTGCAATCTCGGCTTGAACATAAGGATTGTCATCTTCGAGTTTTAGTTGTTCGTCTGCTTTTTCTTTCATGTGCACATCAATTTGACTATATGGAATAGTGATACCATTTTTGTCGAATGCCATCTTCACATCTTCCATCATAGACCAATAGAAGTCCCAATAATCTGGTGACTTTACCCAAGTGCGGACTACTAAGTCGATTGAGCTACTTCCATGTTCTTTGATGTTTACAAATGGGGCAGGGTCTTTTAATGCATAAACTGATTTTTCAATTTCTTCTCTAATTATATTTTTTGCTTTTCTAAAATCATTTTCATAGGCAATTGAAAACACCATGTCAACTCGTCTGGTATCCTTCATTGAATAGTTTACTATGGTAGAATTTACAGCACTGCTGTTTCCAACAATTAGCACTTTGTTATCGACACTAACAATTCTGGTTTGAAACAAACCAATATCTTCTACTGTTCCTGTCGCTCCCGCACACTCGATAAAATCTCCCACACGGAAAGGACGTAACACAATGATTAGCACTCCCGAAGCAAGATTTGATAAAGCACCTTGCAAAGCTAAACCAACGGTAACTGCTCCAGCGGTAACTGCCGCAATAATACTTGATGTGTCGATACCTATGTAGGCAACAAACATCATCAGTAAGAAAAATTTCACAACCTTTCGGCCAACAGATACAAAAGTTCTAGATAGCGTTTTATCGGCTTTTTTCTTTTCTAATCTACGGTAGATTCGTTTGAAAATAAAATTTGTAATCTTGAATGTAAGCCAGAGCACGATGAGTGCAAGAATTAGTTTAATTCCATCATGGATACACCAATGCCAAACAGAATCCCACACTTGTGCCCAATCAACGCCACCGGTGGCAGTTTTTTCGGCACTTTCGGCGCTTTCGGCACTTGTTGCTAACAAACCAAACATATTTTTCTCCTTTGTTTTTTCTTATGATAGCACAAAAAATAAAAATAATCAACTAAAATAAGTTGATTATTCAATGCGGTCACTCAATTCTTGAATGGTTATTTTCACTCGTCTAATTCTGTTATTTTCCACTTTCACAAGCTTAAATATCATCTTTACAATCACTTCGTAATATTCTGCATTTTCATCAATTCTATCATCGATGGTTACAAATTCAAGCACTTGATTTTCTTCTGGCACACTCTTTTCAGACAATTCAAATAGGAAAGCGCCTAAATTTGTATATGACTTGCTTGGTAAGTGCTCAATACCTAATTTTTCAAACAAATCTTCAATGGAAATTTCAGCATCAGCAACGAAATTATGGTCATCAATTTTAACAAATTCTTCCTGAGCATCTTCTTGATCGTGCTCATCATAAATTTCGCCCAACACCTCTTCAATAGCATCTTCAAGAGTGATAATTCCGCTTGTGCCACCATATTCATCAATTACCACAGCAATGTGTTTCTTTTCTTTTTGCATTTGACGTATCATGTCGTCAAGTTTCATGTTTTCATTAACAATCATTGGTTTTGTCATGAGCTTGGTTATGTCGGGGGTTTTGTTTGTTACTATTGCTGAGAAAAAGTCTTTTTCGCTCAAAATTCCCACAATGTTATCAATATCACCATCGTAGATAGGAAGTCGCGAGAATTGAGTTTTGATAAACATATCAGTCACTTCTTTGGTGCTAGCACCTTTATCTAGGGCAGAAACGTCCACTCGAGGAGTCATTGCGTTATACACAATTTTTTGGTCTAAATCAAGCACTCCTTGAATGAGGTCGGCATTTGTGCTATCGATAACTCCTTCTTCTTCCATTGTGTCGATAATACTTTCCAATTCTTCTTCAGTGACTGTAGGAGTTGTTTTTTTCTTGCTTCGTTTAAGGAGAAATTGTTGATATTTGTTAAATAAGAAAGTGATTGGAAGCAATATTTTTGTAATCACATAGAATGCATTTGCAAATTTGAGAGTAACCTTTTCAGGATTGTGTTTTGCAAATGCTTTTGGTGTAATTTCTCCACAGATTAGCAGCACAACTGTCATGATAACAGTGTTTAAAATGTTTGCTAGTGTCGCATTAACTATTGCGTTACTAATAAGAAAAGCACACATTGTGGTGGAAGCTATGTTGACAAGGTTATTTCCCACGAGTAGGGTGGATAAGGTGACGTCAAAGTGTTCACAAATCCAAACAGCTTTCCTTGCTCCTTTTACTTTTTCATCGGCATAATGTTTCATTCTCACCGAATTTACCGAAGTGAATGCTGTTTCACATCCACTAAAAAACGCAGAAAAAAGTATCAACACTACAATTGCGATACTAATTGCGATATTAACCTCTAATCCTACGCTACATAAAAAACTATGACCCATTAAAATAAAACTTTCTCCTTCTTTTCTTTAATTAATATAGCCATTATTCTTATCATCTATTATACCATAAAAAAAGTCAAAAGTAAAGAGTTTGATATGATTTATCTCACTCTTTCTAATGAGGAAAAGCTACTAAAGCAATTTTCGCCGTTTGGTTCTTTTTCTTTTGCGAGATTAACGGAATACTTTAGTGAACTATCTATTCTGTTAGCGTTTTTATAAATATTATTTAATGCTTTTCTTAAAGTGAAATAATCCACTATTTGAGATTTGTGAGAGGGAAGATGTCTGCTTAAGTAGTCGCCATAAGTGTAAATCTGACCAGATTTACAATCTAGATATTTGTTGTACCTAGAATCTCTTTGAGCGGCATCTTGAATAGGAAAAAGAAAATATAGATAAGAGTGTTCTCCCACTCGACTAAGTGTGCTATCCCATGTTGCATCAAGTAGAAAATGGCTGTCGATACCATATTTTTCATCTACTAGATGAACGATATTAAATGAATGAACTCTAAATGAATTGTAAATTGTGTTAACTGATTCAAAACGGTAGCACTTTATGTCAAGTAGAGCGCAAATTCTTTGCATAATTTTTGCATACCCCATACAAACGATCGACTTGGTGGTCATGGCTCCAATAAAATTCGTGCAATCCTTATCAATTATTTTCGGATAATCATCCTGATGGTAGTATTTGGAACTAACATAATCATGTGCCAAAAGTAACTGCTCAAGAGGGGAAGAAGTCCTTTGTTTTATGTGGTTTGCCACTTTGATAGCTTTTTGTATGGCTTGAAATGCTTGATCATATGGATATGATTGAAATTCCTCTTCCACCAATAGGGGAGCAGTATTTTTGTTGTCATTAAGGTATTCTTGCAAGTATTTTAGATTCATCATATCTTCGACAGTTTTCTTGTCATCATAAGTGGTTTTAACACTTGATATGTTTAATGAGTTCTCTTTAATAAAACTAATGAATGACATTATGTCAGACAAAGAATAATTAATGTAGTCTAAGTGAAATTCAATAGGCTCTTTTCTAGGTAAGACATAATGAAAATCATCTTTTTTTCTTATCGTAATACTGTTTTGCATATTAGTCCTTATCATTTGAGTATGACTTGATTATAGCATAGGTATAGTTATTTTGTCAATTAATATAAGTGAGGAAAAAGTTCATTTAGTTGTTTTTTCAGTCGCTCTCGTTCTGCTAAGATTTCTTTCCAGCGAGTTGCAAAGCAATTTTCACTGTTTTCAATATCCATTTTTAGTGAAGCGAATTTTGTTGAATTGTTTAATCCGTCCATAATTCTTTGTGGTGTCATTGTTTTGTCGTCAAATTGAAATGCCATATAGGCGTTTGTTAATCCTTTTTTAAAGGTTTCAATAGGGATTGGTTGAGAATTTAACGGGTATTGGGGGATGGGGTATGTTAGATTTGATACGACAGGAGTAAGATATTTTTCGTTTATCGTAAAGCAGTCGGCTAAGCTATTGTGTAACACGTCTTGGGTAGGTTCAGCCGAATGTAGATAGCAATTTGTTCCTGCACGCGTGTATTTAGCATCTCTACAAGGGTCACAAATATAGATTCCATTTATGTTGTATTTAGGGTCTTTTAAGTTGATAACATTGAAAGAGTAGCCACTTTGTTTTTGGATGTTTGGGTCAAAATAAAACTCGTCTGCTTCGTCGTTAGACACGACTTCTTTATTAGGAGAATTGATATATTCACATTTGATTCCAAGTTTTTCACAGAAGTTTTGCATGATTTTTGCATATTCTGTTATTACCGTTGTGTCGTCATCGACCAGTTCAAGTTTATCTATGTTATCAGTGGCGGGCGTGTCGTTATAGAGCATGCTTGTCACATAATCATGGGCGATTAAGAATTTTTCGAAATTGCTCATTCCTAGTTTTTTTAATTTGTTGGCAATTGATGTGCTGGCTATTTCTGCTTCAATTACTTGCAAGAGTGGGTAACCATCGACTGTGATGTCTGCGTTTTCTTGTGCAATCAGAGCCACATTTTTGATTTCTTTATACTTTAGTTCTTTTTGTTGAATCTGAATTTGCACGTTAGAGAAAAACTGTTGAAGGTATTTGTTCATGTCAATTATTCGTTTTGCATTTTCCTTGCTAAATTTTACGTTAACAAGGATGTAGTTAACTGTTTTTTGTTTCAAATTTTCGAAAAATGTGGATTCATGTTCTTTGATTAGTGATTGAGCTTCCTTAACCCATTGAGGCGTTTTTTGATAGCGCGAACAAAAAACATTTGGATTTAGTTTATCACGAACGCAAAGGGAATAGAAGTGATCCAAATCATTAATTTCGCAATTATAGCTTAGGTAATCAAAAAAACTATCTTTAAGTTCATTTAAAAACTTTTCTTTTTGGTTTTTAATATCTTTATCTTCTATTGTGAAATCCATAACAACCTCGTTTTTGCTAAGTATATCATTTTTAGTTTTGTTTTGTCAAATGTATTAATGGCTTATTTTTCTTCAAAACGTCTATCATCGGGGAACCCAAATCCACGTTTTCGGGCTTGTAGAATTTGATATTCTTCTGTATTAATTTCGTTTAAATCAATTAGTTTTTGAGTAATTTCTTCATCGAGAGAACTTTCGCGGGCTTTTAGTTTATTTAACTGCTTTTGTTTGTCGTTAATTTCAACCAGTTGAATGAAGACGCACACCATTAGCATAGTGGTAAACGTCCAAATAAGAGTAAGTTTTAATTTCGCTTTCATATTCACCTCGATGCTATTTTATCATTATTTAGTTTATTTTTGTTGATGTATTTAAAAATCGTGCTAGTTAACCATAATCCGCTAAAATATGCAACTAAGAGATAAAATCTAAATTGTCCATAGTTAAACTTTAAATTAAGCCACCACCAAATTGCACTATTAAAAATAATTAGAACTGCAACCAATATGTTTGGAATTACATTCTTTGTGGAGTGTTTTTTAAATTTGATTAGAGTGGGTGATAATAAAATAAAGTTTATCGCAAAACCAAATGATAGAAAAAGTAAAAAAAGCCAACCTTGGCTAATTGTTGTGAATAGCATTATTTAAATAACCTTTTAAGTAGTTTAGGTTTCGTTTGGCAGTATTTTATTTCTTCGATTTCTCCGTTAAGCTCGACAATGCCTTCCAAGATGTCAAGTTTTTTTACATTTAAATTTTTTCCTCCAACGTTTAAAATTTTACCACACACCACACAACTAAAGTGGGTGGGGGTAGCATTATCAGCTTTTTCCACGCCGGATATAGTCAAGTTTTCACAATTTTCACAAATTATTCTATTTTGTTTTTCGTTCATAAACACCTCACAAAAGTAGTTTATGAAATGGGTGGGGTAGATATGAAAAAAACTGCCAAAGCAGTTTTAACTCGTTTTTGTCATACTTCCTGTTGATTTGTTGTTTACAAGCACACAAATAGCGTCAGTATTTTCTGAAATTATTGCTCCAACCTTAGAGCCGAGCACGGCTCCTGAAAAAGTGCAGTTTTCAATAAAGCTTGTGCCCACGTTGTTTATACTGGTTGCGCTCGATCCAGTGGCTGTGCCAACAAATCCACCCACATTACAATTGGCTTTTCCACTATTTACTGTTGATTTCATCACACAGTTTGAGATAAGTCCATTTTGAATTGTTCCTGTAAAACCGCCCAAGTTTACTGCGGTAGGACTAGTAGTGTCGGTAATAAAGCAAGCGTTGATTGTTAGGTTTTTGATTACGCCACCATTTAGTGTTTGAGCAATTGCTCCCCAAGTTGATTGGTTGGTGCTTTCTACACTTAGATTTAAAATTGAGTAACCAGCACCATCTAAAACTTTTGTAAACGAGGCTACTGGGGTAAAACTTATTCCTGATGCATTGATGTCGGCGGTGAGTCGTAATATGTCATAACTCGCACTTGAATAATTTGCGGTAAAATCAGCAAGTGTGGAAATTTCTTTAACCTTCGCGTTTGCCATAAACACAGGAGTGTAAGCGTTTGCATTACTGCTCTCTGTGGTTATTGTGTCCATACCACTAACTTTGTTTGTCACATTACTAAATGAACGAGTCCAGTAGGCGAAAGTGTAGCCATCAGATGCTTCGGCAATGAGCGTGGAAGTAGTTCCCACGGTTTCAATCCATTTTTTTCCTGTTACCACATTCCCATCGGTGATATCGGAGCTACTGTATGTGACTAAACTATCATTGCTTGTTTGGTGGTCTTGTTGATTTAATTCATAACTTGGTTTTTTCGATGAACTAAAGTTGACAACCATCACCACCACGGCAATTATACTCACGAAAACTATTGACACAAGCAAAAAACTTCTGGTTTTTATAAAGTTGCTTATCATTAAATTCTCCCATTTTTATTTTTTCTCAAAATTTTTGCAATATGTAAGGTTAATTAAATTTTATAGTTTTTTGTTTTGTTTGTCAACTAAATTAACGTTTAGATACCATTTTTTTTAGAAAAAAAATCTTCTATAAGAAGAAGATTAAAGTGACAGCTCGACATCAGGCTTCGCTTTAGCTTGGGCAATTTTTTGTTTGCGTTCAGCTTGTTTTGCCGCAAATCGAGTTGCATGTTTTCTAGAATACTTACAAGGCTCGGTTTTTAATGTTGAAAAAATAATTTTTTGTAAATCTTCGTTGCATTCAACTAGTTTAGAAAATAGGGTAGCTTTCTGTTCATACGATTTTAGGCTTTTTATCTTTTCAATTTTTTCTTTAAGCTTAGGGAACCTGCTTTTGTTATTCTTAAAAATCTCATCAAGCCCCAGTGCGCTACATGCAATCGATATGGCATCCTTATTAGGGTTGATTTTTTCGTTTTTAATCCAAAGTTTGCATCCACTTTTTTTATCGGTGAGTAGTTTAAATATATCTTTAAATTTTAAATTCGTGTAGTCAAACAAAATTTTTAAGCAATTCTGTGCATTCTTTCTCATTGTTATATCTTTCATCAGTTCTTCGTTGTTAGGATCAAAGAAGTTATCTTCAAAATAGAACAAATTTTCAATCGAATTTAAAATTGGCATAGCATAGTCATTATTATCCGCTATGCGATAGTTAAGTTCTTCGGCAGAGTCCATCAATGGACTTTTTTGCTCTTCTTCTAACATCTTAAACACTTTTGAAGTTTGTGCGTAGTTCCCATCATTAAGAATTTTCTTTGGATTTGGTTCACGATTTAAAAAATCAAACATAACATTTACCTCAATATTTTAATTTTACAGAACCGATCCCATTTTTTTATGATTATAGCATATCCTAGCCATTTTGTCAATATGGCGCAAGTTTTCTATTATTCAACAAAAAAAGTGAACTTGCGTCCACTTTTTTAATCTAATAACATAAATTACTTAACAATGAATGTTTGTGTTTCAGTTTTGTCTTTGTCATTAGCGCTCCACATCCAGTCACCAAAGAAACCATTACCCCAGAAATCACCAGAGAAAAGGTAATCATTGTAAATGTAGTTAACAACAATAGTGTCACCACTCTTTACGCTAACTTCGACATCTTTAAGAGCTTTCTTAACGTCGCTACCGTTTTTAACTTCAAGAGTTTTAACTTCGTTGTCGTTTACAAGAACATGAACTTTGAAGTTTCTGAATTCACCGTTGTTAAGAACATCAGCTTTGTTGATTAATTCAACAACATCTCCGTTTGTAGCAACAACGTCAGCAAGTGCAACTGTTTGAGGTTGAACAATGTCAGTGTTTCCACCTTTGTCTTCCTCGTTACCACAAGCTGCAAACAAACCAATGCTGAATAAGCTTACAAGAGCAAGCAAACCAGCTAACAATAAATTCTTTGCTTTTGCCATAATAGCATCTCCTTAATTTTATTAGACCTTGAGATATCCCTTCCTAAGATCGTGCTTATTATATCATATTTGCTACATGATGTCAATACTTTTGTTAAAACTTCTACACGTGTAGAAAAAGCGGAGAATTTGGCTTAGTTATGGGAAAAAACAAAAATAAAAGTTGGGCAATTTTTATTTTTTTTATTCTAAAATGGCGATTTTATGGGGAAAAAGAGGGGGAGAAGATAGAAGGGGATTGATGCTTTAATGAGTGAAGATTTTCCTTTGTTTTTAAGGTGATAAAAATTTAGTGAAAATTTGTCGCAATGACTTTACTTTTTGAAAGGAGTGTGCTATAAGATATAGATAACAATAGTGAGAGAAAAAGATAATTAGTCAATGTTGACAGTGCACAAAATATATAGATAAATAAAAGGGGGCAAGTATGCAAAGTAGTTTAGAAAAGCTTTGGCAACTTTGTTTAGATGATTTTGGAAAAAATATCAGTTCAGTGGGAATGGATTTGTGGATAAACACTTTGCAACCAATCAATCTTGAAGAAGAAAAACTTGTGGTAGTGGCTCCTAACGATATGGCTAGGGCTCAGGTGTATGACACATATTTTAGCAAGATGAAAGATGCACTTAAGAGAAATTTTAACGTGGAAGAAATCCTCGTGCTTCTTCCAGAAGAAAAAGATGACTATGTTAAGAAATTTAGTAAGAATCATCCAGATGAAGAGTTGATAAAAGAAATAGATAAGCCACTTGTGAATACCAAAAATCCATTTAATCCACGTTATACGTTTGATAACTTCGTTATTGGGACGACTAATCAAGTGATTTATGCTGCGGCTCGGGCTGTGGCTGAGTGTCCTGCGGTTCGGTTTAATCCTCTTTTTATCTATGGTGGTTCTGGATTGGGAAAAACTCACATTCTACAAGCAATAGGAAATTATCTTTGGGAACATAAAACGCCTAACTTTAATATTGTGTATGTCACATGTGAACAATTTACAAATGATTTTGTGGATGCATTGCGCGAACGACAAGAGAAGGGGATGGAGGCATTTCATAAGTTGTATCGTCATGCTGATGTTTTGATTGTGGATGACATCCAATCGATTAGCAACAAAAAAGGGGTGCAAGAAGAGTTTTTCAACACATTCAATGACTTATATCAATCAGGAAAGCAGATTATCATGTCGAGCGATCGTCCACCAAAAGAAATGAGTACGCTTGAAGAGCGACTTCGTTCTCGCTTTGCAAGTGGATTCATTCAAGACATTCAACCGCCAGATTTTGAGACTAGGTTGCTTATCATACAGAAAAAAATCGAATTAGAGTCATTTGAATTTGACAAGGGAGTTGATGTGGCTCTAGCAGAGAGATTGGCAAATTACAACATTCGAGAAATCGAAGGAATCTTAAAGAAAGTGTATTTCTTGGCTAATCTACACGGCAAGACTTCGGCTTCACTTGAAGATATGGAAGAAGTGTTGCGTAAGGATACTCCCAGCCCAGAAGCTAGCAAATCAAAAATGAGTCAGGATAGAATAATTGACATTGTGTGTGATCATTTTCACATCAACAAGAATGACCTCACTGGTAAAAGGCGAAACAAAGACATTGTCGTGCCTCGACAAATTTGCATCTATCTTATGTGGTCACAACTTTCTGTGCCTTTAATCAACATTGGAGAATTGTTTGGGCGTGACCACACCACCATTATTCATGCTCGAGATAAGATTATGGATTTGGTAAAAACAGATAAGTCAATGAAAAAGACTGTGAACGAACTAATCAACAAAATTAAAATGGCTTCAATGTAGTGAAAAAATAGCAAATTCGACAATAAAAAATGGCTTTTTAACTTGCCTTTTAGATTAGTTTGTGTTATAATTTAAGCAATAAAATTTGTGCAAACAAGTTTTGTTGTTTTTTATTGCGCGCGTGCGTGTGCGCGTGCGCGTGTAGGGCAAAAAAATTGAAAGGAAAATGAATGCAGGTCAAATCATTAAGTGTAGCGTCATTGCGAAATCTAGAAGACCAAACGGTTGAATTTAGTGATGGGCTTAATATTATTTGTGGCGAGAATGGTGCAGGCAAGACTAATTTACTAGAAGCGCTACATTTATGCTCGATTGGACGAAGCCCTCGCACTCGAAAAGATAGCGAGTTGATTGCGACAGGTAAGAAGAGTGCGAGGGTGAAGGTCAATTATTTGCGAGCAGGTGTAGAGCGAAGTGTGGAAGTTGAACTTTCCACCACTAAAAATAAACTCGTTGCATTGGATGGCACGCCATCCAACAAGTTAAGTGATGTGGTGGGTAATTTTGCAAGCGTATATTTTAGTCCTGATGAACTCAACATTGTGCGTGGGGCTCCTTTGTATCGAAGGCGCTTTATGGACATTGTGAATTGCCAGATTGGGCCGGGATATATGGTGGCTTTAAGAAACCTTCAACATGCGCTTAAGCAACGTAATTCAATGTTACATGGGATTGTCAACACATCTAAGTATGATGTTAACTTAATTCCTTGGGACAAGCAAATTAGTGCTTATAGCATTCGCGTGATGCTCCGTAGGGCAAACTTTGTGCGAAATCTCGATAAGTTCGGGGCTATTGCTATGCGAATGCTCACTCAAAATAAAGAAACGCTTCATTGCACCTACAAAACGTTTTTTGATAGATTGACCGATATTAATGTAAATACGTTTGACGATGAATACCAAAAAAAGGTTCGAGCTAGTTATCTAAAAGACGTGGCTAACAAAACCACGACTGTTGGGGCTCACCTTGATGATATTGAAATTAAACTTGGCTATATCAATCCCGAAAGTGTGGAAAAAGGCAAGATTGAAGTTGATAAGTGGATAAATGTGCGCACATCGGGTTCGATGGGGCAACAACGCACAGCTACACTGGCGCTAAAGATTGCAGAGATGTTTCTCTATAAGAAGTATTATGGAGAGAAACCTGTGCTCCTTCTTGATGATGTGTTAAGTGAACTTGATGAAGATAGAAAACAAGCTTTAATGGACTATTGTAAAACGTTCAACACGATTGTGACCTGCACAGATTGGAATTTTGATGCTCCGCCCAATAGAATGTTTGTAGTAAATAATGGGAGGGTCAAAGAACTTGAAGTAAATGCTACACACGAAGTGCCTAACCATATTACAGAAATGGAAAAAGCATTTGACAACGTTGAATTAGATGATTTAAATTGAATAATTTTAAATTAGATATTCGCCCGAAAGAAATAAAAACTAATGGAGATTTATTATGACACAAAAAGTTACTGAACAATACACTGAAGATGCAATTCAGGTGTTGGAAGGATTAGATCCAGTGCGTAAGCGTCCTGGAATGTACATTGGAAGTACAGACGAACGTGGACTTCAACATTTAATTATCGAGATTGTGGACAATTCCATCGATGAAGCTTTAGCAGGATATTGTGACAGCATAACCGTCACATTGCAGAAAAATGGCGCTTGTAGAGTGCGTGATAATGGTAGAGGTATTCCTACGGGAATGCATAAAACTGAGCATAAATCAGCTGTGGAAGTCGTGCTAACCAAGCTTCATGCTGGTGGAAAATTTGGCGGTAAAGGATATAAGATTAGTGGAGGACTTCATGGCGTTGGTCTAAGTGTGGTAAACGCCTTATCCACAAATCTTGAAGTGGACGTTTATCAAAATGGTAATGTGTATCACCAAGATTATGCAAGGGGGATTCCTCAAAATTCACTTACCATAGTGGGGACTACTAAAGAAACAGGGACGCAAGTCACCTTCCTTCCTGACCCTGAGATTTTTGAAGTAACTGATTTTAACTATGAAACACTAAAATCAAGATTTAAAGAAATCGCTTTCTTAAACAAAGGATTATCAATTCGTTTGATTGATGAGCGTGAAGGGAGAGAACGTGACGAAACTTTCCACTATGAAGGTGGAATTATCGAATTTGTTAAGGCATTAAACAAAGGTAAATAAACTCTGTTCGCTGAGC
>JAEEGL010987825.1_pt1 | contig 55557 bp, 35 predicted proteins | sample 9134231 | NCBI WGS metagenome assembly JAEEGL01 (sample SAMN16246548, study PRJNA631951) | gut metagenome | biome: gut microbiome; feature: rumen; material: fiber-attached | host: Bos | place: Iran: Karaj | collected 2018-10
ATCCCGAACAGAGAAGTTAAGCCCGCCTGCGCCGATGGTACTGCAATGCAATGCGGGAGAGTAGGTCGCCGCCTCCTTTTTTCATCCAGCGCGCCCGCCAGGCTCCATGAGCCGGCGGGCGCGCTACTTTTGTATATATCCTATCCCTACATTTTGATATCATACTTTGTATATTGATAAAAATGTATGCATAAATCTTATGAAATCTTAAAATTGTTCAATTTTACCTATAGAGGGATATATAATTGGTAGATTTTTCGTACCTTTGCACCGAGTTAAGTAATGAACACGTTTCTACTTGTTTTTAGAGAGTGTTCAATGTGTAACAGGAGCAGGGCTCAGTCTTTTATCTGAAGCTATTATTTTTTGTTTTTGCTCCATAATATGATAAGTAATGAGAACAGCATTGAAGTATGTATTTACTGTAATTGCATTTCTTACGTTTGCCAACAATGCCGGTGCACAAAACTCTAATTATGATTGGAGTAATGTCGTCGATGCCATTATGATGGTGGAGAGCAGAGGTAATGTGAATGCGCGTAATGGTATTTATGCAGGTCCTCTTCAGATCTCACCGGTATTGGTGACAGAGGTTAATAATATCTTGAAGAGAAGAAACAACACGAAGAGATTTTCTCTCAATGATCGTTTCAACAAACAGAAATCAAAAGAGATGTTTGAGATTATCCAGTCGTTCTATAATCCGAACAACAATGTCGAGAGAGCCATCCGTATGTGGCAAGGTGGTATTAACTACAAAGTGAGCCGCACACAGCGCTATTTCGAGAAAGTGATGAGTTATCTCAAATAAGTTCAATCGTATAAATAGTTATAAAAAGAGGGAATGTCACATGAAAGTGGGCATTCCCTCTTTTTATAGTGTGCATTGTAGACCTCAAATCATGGATTCCTGAATGGTCAGTTGAAATAGATGTATAATCCTATCATCACGATAAAAAGCATCAACCACAGCAACTTCACACCAAAGGAGGTGGGCTCATCAATCGGATGGAGCACCTCACATTTCTGCTCCTTCTTGTCCATGAGTGATACCATCACCATCATCACAACCAAGATGACAAACAGAAGGAAAGAGAGCATCATGAAATGTGGCCATAGGTCGCTCTGTGGTCCCCACAGATAGAGGATTCCCACACACAGACAGAATGCGGTGCCTGCAGTGAGGGCGAGGTTGGCAGCGAGGGTACTCGTGCGGCGCCAGAAGACACCTAGGAGAAAGACGGTTGTCATCGGTGGGGCGATGAAACCTAACACGGACTGGAAGACATTAAACAGGTTGAGACCTTTGATGCTGTCGATTGCCACGGTAAGGATGATGGCTATGACTGATCCGGCTATCGTGACAATACGTCCCACATGGTTGATGTGCTGCTGACTGGCATCCGGCTTGAAATGTTTCACATAGATATCCATGGTGAAAACTGTGCTGAGGGCATTCAGGGCTGATCCGATCGTCGATACGAGACAGGCGGTCAGAACGGCAAATACCAGACCGACCATGCCCACGGGAAACAGATTCTCCACCATCGTCAGATAGGCCTCATCGGGATTGCTCAGCGTCGGGTAGAGCGCAAAACAGATCACACCGGGAAGAATGTAGAGCGGAACATCGAGAATCTTCAGCCATCCGGTGAAATTCGTGCCTTTCTGACCTTCATTCAGACTCTTGGCGGCAAGGACTGGTTGCACCATCGACTGATCGGTGCACCAAAACCATACACCCATGACCGGATAGCCAAGGATGATCGGCAACCAGGGGAAGGCTTCATCACTGTTGGGCTTGAATAAGATCCAATAATCTGAAGGCACTTTCTCTATCAATGAACCTATACCGCCCACATGACTGAGGCCGACGATGGCCAGCGTGGCTGAAACCACGATCAACAGGATCATTTGATAGACATTGGTATAGGCTACGGCCTTCAGACCTCCCATGATCGTGAAGAATGCGGAAATCAACAGCAGGATAAGGGCAGAGAGCCACATGGGGATATCAAACACCTGGCGAATCAGGATACCACCGGCAAAAAGCGTCAGGGCAAGCCAGGAGATGATGATGGTGACGATGGTATACCATGCGAGAATGTTACGAGTGGATTGACCGAAACGCATCCCCATAAACTCTGGCAAGGTACTGATACGGGCTCCTAGATAGCGTGGGGCAAAGACAAAGGCCAGCAGAGCAATGAAGATGAAAGCATACCAGGCATAATTGCCGGACACAATACCTGTGGTGAATCCTGCACTGGCACTGGCGATCAACATGGAGGGCCCCACGTTGGTACCCCACATTGAGAAACCGATGTGATGCCAGCGGAGTGAATGCTCGGCAAGAAACAGGCTACTCTCTTTCTTGCGCTTACTACTTGCCCAAAGGCCTATTGACAACAGAATGATGAAATAAATGGCAAGGATGATCCAGTCAAGACCTTGCATATAATGTGATTTCATAGGGCGTATCCTTTAAAGTCTTTTGTTATCTCAAGAATGATGGCATGATCCAGTGCCATCTCATCAGTGCTGTCCACGTCGTCGGGATAGATCGCTATCCGGCTTCCTGGTCTTACATATACGGGCATCTCTTCTAAAGGTGTTGCCACATCCTTATACCAACGGCCTCCGATTAGCGTCTCGCCGGTGAAGAAATTCACCCATGGGCCTTCTGGCAGGTAAATGTCGCGTTTGCCCGTGCTGCTCATCACCGGACAGACGAGGAATGCTTCACCAAAATAGTATTCATCATCGATATGCCAGCATTGACGGTCGTGGGGATGACGCGTCAGCAGCGCTTCCACCAGCGAACCGCCACTGTGGATGGCTCGCTCACTCTCACTGATGATATAGGGTATCAGGCGATAGCGGAGTCGCCACCAGCGCTTCACGATAGGGGCGATGGAGGGGTAATGCCAGGGCTCGCGCTTACTCGTGCCGTGGTATCGCATATGGGAGGTGAACACGCCAAATTGTGTCCACCTGACGTAGACTTGCTCGTCAACGGGGGAGTTCATGAAGTCGGGTTGGGAATGGAAACCTGGCACGTCGTGACTCCAGAACGCGAAACCGCTCAGACCCAGATGCAGACCTCCTTTCAATGAACCGGCCATGCCGTCCCAACTGCTGGCACTGTCGCCGCCCCAATGGAGGGGATAACGCTGGCAACCGGCCCACGCCGAGCGGGCCCATACGATTCCGTCGCCTGTCTCTTCCTTGGTCACTTCGTAGGCTGCCTTCTGATATAGGAGTGCATAGAGGTTGTTGAGACGTTCCGGGGGCAAGCTGTGATAGACGGCATCCATGTGGATGTTCTCGCCAAAATCCGTTTTAATGCATTTGACTCCCATCTTCAGCAACCTCCGAAGCAGGTTCTTATACCAACGGGTGGCTTCGGGATAGGTGAAGTCTATGGTTCCCGCATAATCGAGGGCGGAGAAATTGCTGCCGTCGCCAGATTGTTCTTTCATCACACGGCAGATATAGTGGTGTGAACGCGCCTCTTCCAACTGTTGCGCTCCTTGGGCCACATAGGGCAATTGCCATAAGGATACTTTAAATCCCTGATCCGACAAACGGCGGATGAATGCGGGAGGGTCGGGAAAACGGTCTGGATGGAAGGTCCACTCACACAACCAGTCTTGGCGAAACCAACCGGTGTCGAGATGAATCACGTCACAGGGATAGTGCTCTTTCCGGAGGCGGTCACAAATCTCCTCCACCTCATTGGCGGAAAAATAGGTCATGCGACTCATCCAGATGCCAAACGACCATAGAGGGGGCATCGAAGGAAAACCGGTCAGTTGGCGGTAACCATATAGTATCTCTCTGGGTGTCTTCCCGCCGATGAGAAACACATCAAGGGTTGCACGGTCGCAGAGAAACTGCACCGAACGGGTGGAATGATCGGCCAAGGAGAGTTTGCAATAGTCGCTCGTGTGGTAAAAGACACCATAGAGCCTGCTCGACAGATAAAAGGGGATATTCTTATAGCAGCGGCGGTTGTTGACTCCCTGACCGTCCTGGTTCTTCAGTTGGAAGGTCTGGCCGCTGAGATCCATCTTGCGGAAACGCTCGCCTGTGCCGGCAAAACATTCGTCGGCATCACATTTGAAACTGATGGTGGCTCTCTCTGGGTCTGCACCTGATGCCTTGCTCACATAGCCGATGGGCAGGGCATCATAGCGGGGTGGGGAGAAATGATCATCACTCAGGGTGATGGGTTTCTGTTCATTACCGTCTGGATAGAAGGTAAGATGGGGGGCTGGTTGAGGAGGGGGCAACAGATCGCTCCAATAATCGAGAACAGGTGCCGACAGGTCGATGACGCCTCTCTTGATTCCTTGGGTGTCGATGATGTCGGTGCCTTCAAGATGCAGGGGGGTAGACTTCACTTGCATCATAAGCATTTCATCCTCTTCCAGCATCTCATCGCCAGTCATCGTGATGAACAACCGGAGAATACGTGGCCCATAGGCGCGCACGACGAGCGTGTATGATTGCTGCGGTGTATCTGTATCGGGCGCCATGTCTTCTTGGTGCAACTGCCGTTGGAAGGGAATCGTGAGGCGGATGTCTCCGTCTCGCTCTTCGATGGCTGAGGGGGCGTAGGCTTTCCATAGACATTCATCATGCTGGAGTGATGGATCGAAGTCCATGAAGTCAAACAGGTGGTAGTTGGTCTGTTTCATCGCTGGAGATTAATGGATGTAGATTTGTGGACCGGGATGATTGTCGCCGATCTCATCGCGGCGGATTGGACGGCTTTCTGATTCTTCGTGGTCTTTCGTGGTGTTGTTCTCTATGGTGAAACCATCCGTGCGGGCATCGAGGTAGATGCGGAAACCACGGTCGTTGGTGGCGTAGGGGGCTGAGGAGGGCTTCCATATCTCGTTGTCACGGATGCTGGAGTGGGGCTGGTTGCTCAAGGTATAGATGCCTCCGGCATCATAGAGCTGGCGGGCATATTCGCTCACCTTGTTGCCGATGATGTGATTATTCTCCATGCCGGTGTTGTGGGGCGTCCATCCCCAACCGATGCAGATGCCGGAGTAATTCACCTGACTGATCTTGTTTGCACGGATGGTGCAGTCGCGCACATAACCCAATCCGATGGCCACCGCACCCCAGTCTTCGGTCGTGGCATCGGTGATGAGGTTGTCTTCGATGTGCAGCCCTTGGCAACGTGAGGCCAAGTCGCTGTAGGGACGGTGTACTTCGCGTGGACTTTCTGCAAACGAACCGCCCATGATGGCTGTGCCGCCGATATGTTCAAAAGTGCATCGGGAGACGGTGCAGTCGTTGATGGCGTCGGTGTAGTCAAGTGCCGTCGCGCCGAGATGCATGAACCTGCAACCCTCGAAGTCGACATGTGAGGCATGACTCACGCTGACGGCTGCTACAGGACGCTCCACCCAGGCTTGGTTCTCCAATCCCGCATCCCATGGCAGGCCTTCCTTCTCCGTCAACTTATAGGCATCGATGAGGGGAAAACCGCCTTGCAGCGTCACATGACCCTTATGAAGGGGGCGATTCCAACAGGTATTCTCAAAGGTGAGGTTTTCCAGTCTCACGTAGTGCACAGGATGTTCCTCGCTGCCTTCAATGATGATGAGCTGTTCTACTCCGTCGCGTTGCTCGGTGGTGCGGAGCAGGAAGCTGCTGTTCCCTTTCTCTCCGCCGATGACAGGCTGTGGCCAGGGATGCTCAAATTCAAGTCGGCTTTCAGGTTCCTGAAAAGTGACTTCTGTCTGCAAACCATTGACTTTCATTTCTTTAACTCGAAGAATGGCAATGGCCCAACGTTGGTGTACCACCATCTCGAGATGGGGTGTCTGGAGTACTTCCGAAGGTGGGGTGGGGATAGTGATCACGCGTCGGTCTTTGTCGAAACCGATGAGTCGCTCCATACCTGTCTTGGGAAAGAGCTGAATGTGCTCTTGGGGGTGGTCACCACAAATCACGGTGCCGCTTTCTCCGCTGATAAGGGTGGGAGAGTCTTGGGTGCCGCTGTCCTCTGGACGGATGAAGAGGGGCTCTGCCATATAGTAACGGCCTGCCTTGATTTTGATATGGATACCTCCCTGACAGCGGGGATCCTTGGTCCTCCGCCATTCTCGGGCTTTGCGCAGGGCCTTGTGGAGACTTTCGCCTGGCTCCACGATGATGTCGCCGGCATGACAGATGTGGCACGACAGGACAATGAAGAATAGGGTGATCAATCTATGCATAATCTATGATGGCATCACCAGTCGGGTATTCATGGCTTTTTCTTTCATGATGTTGGCTTCAGATAGGGATTAGTATCGTTCTATTGATGGATGAATTTTTTACCTTGATGGATATACAGACCCTTGGTGGGTTGTGATACTCGGCGGCCGGAGAGGTCGTAATAAGTGGGGGCTGTGGAGTTGGTGTCCGCAACGTTGACGATCGCTGTAGTGCCGTTGGGATTGGCAAAATGGAATTCACGGGTAAGGGTGATGCCTCCTTCTGTTGCCTTCACTTCTACAACAAACAGTTTGGGTGCGGATGCGGAAGGTGTCACGGTCAGTCGGCTGTTGGTGATGGTGGCGGTGACACCATCCTGCGGATGGACCACCTGATAGGTGGGTGACCGGTAACCGGCGAAATAGGGGGATAAGTCGACTTCCATCATACCGTCAGCCTGGAAATGGGGGGCGGCAATCCAGTTGAGATAGTCTTCCAGATCTGTATAGCCGTCACCGTCGGGGTCGGCATTGTTGTTGGGAGTCTGGGGATCAGCGCCGGTAAGGGCTTCAAACCAGTTGGGGATACCGTCTTGGTCGGTGTCCCAGTCGGCTTCGCGTGTCGCTGTGCTGATGTTGAGACCGTCAAACCCTTCTGAATCCATCTCCCTGTCGATGAGGCCTTTCTTCTTGGTGTAATGCCCTGTGGTGGAGGTGGTGCCGCTGAGTGTCTCGCTGATGATCCGCTCGTCGTGGTTGCTGATCAGGGGCATGTTGCAGCCAACATCGGAAAGCACGTTCTTCAATGACGCCTCAGCACTCTCTATCGTGGCATACGAGGGGAAAAATGGCGTTTTCGACCATGGCTCCCAGGTCAGCTGCTGTCCGCCGGAGAGGTCGTAAGTGTAGGTGGTTCCTTCTTTGTCATAGGTGAGTTTGCCATTGAGTTCCTCGCGGATATTACCGCTCACATAAGCACTTTGCGTACCCTTGCCGGTGCCTTCAAACTGATGACGCAGCAGATAGTTTTGTGTGGTGGCGGGACCTTTCTTGTAATAATTGTTCACGAAGTTCAGTTCATGGGTGCCGCCATCACTGGCCCTGCCGCCCCAGTTATAAACCACGTTGTTGAAAATATCATGATGCCCATCATAATTACCGCCGCCATCCAGACCGCCGGAGATACTCCAGTTGCGGCCTTCATTGTGGGCCAACAAGTTGTGATGGAATGAGCCCACTGTGCCCTCGGCTTGTCCGGCACCGATGGTGGCGGCATAGCCATGTGACACTAAGCTCCCTTCTTCTGCATAATGGCTATGGCCGCAGTAGTTGAGGGCTTCAGAGATCATCGTCCGTTGCAGGGTCAGGTTTTTGGCGTTGCGGCTGGAGAATCCTTCGTCGATGGTCCATGCGATGGAGCAGTGGTCGATGATGGTATGGTTGCAGCCGGCGGCACCGATGCCGTCGGAAGTGTGGGGATTAGGACTCTTGCCGTCCCAGTCGTCACCACCACCCAGATATAGACGGATAAACCTTGCGATACTCTCATTGCTGATGCCTATGGCGCAACCTCTGAATAGGATGCCTGCGCCCGGGGCTGTCTGACCAGCAATGGTGATGTAAGGGTCGGAGATAGACAGACGGGACTGCAGTGTGATGATGCCGCCCACATCGAAGACAATGGTGCGGGGACCGTTCAGATGGGTTACTCCATAACGGAAAGTGCCTGGCTGCGGACTGAGGGCGTCATCATCAAGAGAGGTCACATGGTAGACGATGCCGTCGCGGCCGCCGGTGGCAAAGCGTCCATAGCCCTCTGCCCCGGGAAAGGCAAGGTGGCGGGGACGGAAATACCAGCACTCGCCTTGGTGGATGTGGCCGTCGCCATCTTCCTCGTCCACACGCCAATAGTAAGTCGTGTGGTTGTTGAGTCCTTGCAGAGGATGGGTGATAGCGGTGGTGACGGACACTTCACTGAGGCTTTCTTCTGAATGGCCCACATAGACATGGTGTTTCACCGCACTCGACGACGGAAGCCAGCGGAGGGTGATGGTGCCGTCGTCGGCATCGGCATGAAGGTCGCCTTTGGCAGGATAGGGATCAAGGGCTACCTTGGTGTTGTCGGCTTCGTTGAATACCAACGCGTTGATGCTGACGGTGGTCGAACCGTAGGTCTTGCCGGCCTCGGGGGTGGTGACATACGACACCACGATGGTCTCACCCTCATTTACCTGAAACTCCACGTATGACTTCCCGCTGGTTGAGGCGGTGGTCTGACGGTTGGTCTGCTCCACGCCTTCCAACTGCTTCTCGCCATTCACATAGACATCAATTTTCGGGGTATCGAATCCGTCGATGTTGTTGTGGAAGGCTTGCAGTGAATGCCTGCCTGCTGATAGACCGCTGATGGTCACATCCAACTTCACGGCGCCTGATGTGATGTTGCCATGATCATTCTTATAGGCAATGACAGCGTCTCCAACAAGTTTGGCACCATTGGTGACACCTTGTTTCCAGTAGTTCGACATCACGGTCTCACCTGCGTAATCCTTGTCGCAGGAGAGAGTAATGGTCACACCACCAAAAGTTTTCGTGGCAGTCTCGGTCTCGTCGACGACCCATGGCTCATAACCATCCTCAAGGCCTTCGCTCTCAGGACGGCCACCTTTATTGAAATCAATCTTTTGGGCCATCATGGTCAGGCAACACACAAGCAGCCATGTCAGGGAAATAGTTCTTCTCATTTTTAGTAGATAGTCTTTTTGGATGAAGTTCAATCTTAGGAATGATTCCTTTAAATGACTGAAATGATGTAAAAAAGTACTCATTTCGATGTCTGCTTTATGTCGTTCTTCAGATATCAGGACGCATAGCATGTTCTTTTCCTTTCTTGTCTTTAGGGCTCAATCTATGAAAGTGACCCTATGCCATCCTGAAATGACATCATCAAACGGATGATTTGAATATTTGCAAAAAAGTGACAAAAAGAGGATATGTTTGTTAATAATGATGGCCTAAAAATTTAAAAAACAGAAGATTATTTGGAAGTAAATAAAAAAAAGACTATATTTGAAACGAATTAAGCTCATTATTTTAAAAACACAAAAATCGCGAAATAGAAAATGAAAAAAACAGATTTACTTAGATTTTTGTCCTCTGTACTGTTGTTGTTTCTCTTATCGGTGGTATCACAGGCGGCCACTATCACCTATAAATTGACAACACATGTCGATGGACGTACATTGACAGCGTCGGCTTCGGTGACTGCAGGCACATCCCTATTGCAAAAAATGCCTCAGTCTTTGTGGCGTGCTTATTGCACTTATAAATTCTATACAGATCAGACATGTTCGCAGGAAATCGTCAATGCACCGAGTTCCAACTCCACTGTATATGTCGATTATGTATTCGACCCTCCCTTCATTCTTTCTGATGGAAAGGACGAACCTGTATGGCAATTCTTGCGCACTTATAATGAAAATGGTCAACATACGTACACGATTTATTATAAACAAAGTGCGGAAAATGAAGTGGTAAATAAGCAAACAATCAAGGCTTGGGAGTATTCGACTTATACCCCTCGTCCGACAGTTGGAACCAACAATGCTATGAGTAAGCAGTATCATGACGAATGGGCATTCTATGGTGATGCTTACTCTTTCCATATCATGTTGCATGATTACGATATCACAAATCGCTATTTGGTTTGGGCCGATAATTATACGAATAGTAATTTTCTTACAAACCCCGACGCCGAGCATGCATTAATTCTGGGAGCCAAGAAAGATATTGGCTGGCAATTGTATGTGAATACAGCATCAAACAACCATTTATCTGGAGGTACGATGGCGATGGGTATACCAAATAATTCTGCAACTTATATGGCCAGTTTGGAAAATCTTAATTCTTGTGTGGAATCTCAGAAATTGGATGAAGACCATCAATTTAATAGTCATCAAGAGTTGGTGGCTTCAAGTAATAATTCTATCGACAAAAAAACACTTTGGTGGTATGCTTTTTTTGCTTCACCTGCCAACATGAGTCCCAACATCACAGACATCTGGCATATCACCTATAAAATTCTGATGGAATATCAGAATAATGAGCAGCGGGGTGATGATATCATCAAGCAAAAGCCACAGTCTACGGCGATAGCCCCCAGTCTCGATGCGACTTATAAATTGGAGGGTTATGAATATGCTTATTTTAAGGATCCAGATTTGACGGTAGAATATACAGCAGGTGAAACAATTCCTACTGGCTGCAATACCGTTGTCTATGTGAGAGAGAGGTTGATCACTTATATCAGCAATCACTGGATCACGGTGGTCTGCCCGGTGGATAAGCCTTTGTCCGATTTCGGTACGGCAAGCGATGGTACTTCTCCCGCAGTCAGGGCATTGGAGTACTCTTCCTTGAATGCGACTGATAAAGGCAACAATGTTTATGATGTGGTTCTCAATTTCACACCTGTCAATCAGTTGGATGCCCATAAACCTTACCTCTTCAAGGTGGATGAGATGAACGCCAGTTACGTGAATTGGTTTGCTGAGGCCGCAGAATCAGCCACTTATAACGAAAATGATCTGCTTCCTGTCACTCTAACAGATGCTTCTGAACCGGGAGTGTCGGTGACCATGGTGGGAACCTATGATGGGGTAACACTTCAACCGCAGGCAAGCAGCGAGGCACCCATCTATTTCTACTTCGGGTATAATCCCAAGTATGATCCCACCAATGAGGATGCCTATGTTGGTGAAGAGGCTGCTGCTGGTAAGACAGCCTACAACTTTTATCTCGTGAAAAAAGATGTCAGTATCTCGCCGTTTGTCTGCTATTTCTATGCTGCAGGGGCAAGTGGTCTTGGCAACTTCTCCATGGTGTATGAGGCTGATGGTATCAGCGAGGTTATCGAAGGTGTGGACAATATGGTGGGAATGGCCCCTATGCAAGGTGTCTATACGCTCAGTGGACAGATGATGAGTAAGGAGAAGGCTACAAGTGGTCTGCCTGCCGGCATCTATGTGGTTAATGGAAAGAAAATGGTCATCAAATAAAAAAACAAGGTAACAATGAAAAAGAAAACATATCAGCAACCTATTGTTGACATCTACACGGCTATCAACAAGTTGGATATCTTGTTTGGTTTGTCTAATTTGACGGGTTTTGGTGAGGGTATCGGTACCATAGGTTATGTGGAAGATGATGAGGACGATATCGCACCTACTGTCAACTCATTCAATGTATGGGAAACAGACGAGGAAGATGATTGAGTTCTTTCGTGGATGATTCCACCCTCAATCTTGATTCTCTCTATCTATAAGAAGGCATCCTGTCAACGACGGGATGCCTTCTGTTTCTGTCTTTGAATGCTTTCCTACGGTGCCTTCTGTCTCTCTCCTGACTGGGGTGGGATTTTTTCGTGAGTCGGGCATGACACTAACCTGGCAGTACGGTGCAATGAGAGGTGTTAGGCTAACCTCCCTACATCTACTCTATTCTTTGGTGTTGTTGGGATAAACTGCTTTACTGATTTGCCCGTTGATAATCTGTGCTTCTACCACACGGCCTCCAGTGGCATGCAGACGGAACTTCGCATTCCATTCATGAGGCCAGGAGGGAAAGAGGAGCAACTCTCCGTCGGGCTTTTCCTGCAGCAACATCTCTTGCAAACCAATCATGGCCGAACCTCCGCGGTTGAGGTCGGGCGCCCAGTCGAAACCTGGTTCCCAAAACGCGGGAAAACGATAAGGACCATCGGCCAACTTCTCCAGGCAGAGCCTACGGGCTTCGTCTGTCAGTCCAAGACAGGCTGCCCAGATGTTGTCTTGCTTCCATCCCTTGCTGCTGCGCATTGCCACAGCGTGAGGGTCTTTCCAGTAGGTGTGCAAGGCGATATCAAGGTGGGGACGGCCAAGACCATAGATACGCCAAGGGAAAACAGGATATAATTGGGGGGTCTCGGTGTTCTGCACCCGGCTCCATGTGATGGCTGGAGCAATGCAGGTGTCACCGTCGATAGTGTGGAGTGGCAGTTGGGGAATGCGGGAAAGGGGGAGTGGTGATGCGGAATAGGCTCTCGCTACTGCCGTCAGAGCGGCAATGGTACTCGATGGGTTGTAGGCCATCTTGTAAGTCTCACAGCCTGAACCGGGGTAGATGATAAGTCGGCCACTGTCGGTCAAGGCCTTGCTGCCTTGACGTTTGGCAATCATCTGATAATGTTCGTCGAAAAACCTTAGACATTCTTCGACAAGGGGGGCGTAACGGTCATCGCCCGATGACTCTGGGCTGTATTGGCGTGACAGGATGGCCATCATGCAAAACTCCAAGGCGGTGTCCCACTCATACTCCAGCCAGGCATTACGTTCCACACCGTAATCACTGCCTTCTGGGGGATTACCATATTCTGCAGGATTGGGCAGACCGAAGTTCTCAAGTTGTTCGGTGAACGAGGCTCCTCCATGTCCCCAGTAATGATGCGTACGGGCAACGGCATTGGGTAATAGTCGGAGATAGGTGTCTAATTGGGAGGCCAGCAGATCGGTATCACCGCTTTTCAGCATGGGCCAATAGACGAGTCGCTGGTTCTGGGCGGTCATCGTACCGCCACCCCATTTCCGATAGTCAGGGGTGAAGGGGTTGGAAGGGGTGCCGTCTTCTTTTGCCTCTTCCACAAAGACGGGGTCAAAGGTGAACAGGCCTCCGTTGAATTTTGTGGGCCATTGGCCATAGGCATTACATCCGAGTAAGAACCTCATCAACTCATAATTGCGGACGATACGGCTGACTTCTGCATGACTGCCGTCGGTCTGTATCCAACTGCGTTGCCAGAAGGCATGCCACCAACGGGCACTCCGCTTCTTTGAGATGGGGGCTTGCTGGATGGATGCAGTGGCGGATTGCTCTCCATTGTCAAGAGCAATGCGGATGACAGCATGCCGCATACGTGGATGGGTGTAGTCCCATGAACGGTAATCGGTAGAGGCATAATGGCCGTCGTGGGTGCCTGTGAACGTAAATCCTGGAACTTCCATCTCACCGCTCATCCGACGATGGGCAAGGGGGTTGTAGAGTTGGGATTTGATAGCATCGAGATGCTCTCGTTCCACCGTGTAGTCAAAGACGGTCACTGCCTTGTTTTGATGGGTGAACGTGAGATAGCTGCCGTGGGGAGTGATGCTGTCGGCGTATGTCGTGCAACCTTTCGGAATCTGCCATTTGTAGGAGCATTGCTGGCATTCGGCCTTCGTCACCTCTCGGTCATGGTGACGCCAACTCTCATAACTCACCGTCGCACGGCGTACTTTGCTTGACTGTAGTTCCACAAACACGGTGGGGGTCATCACGTCAGCCCATAGTCTGACGGTCATCCCGCCTCCCTGGATGCTGATAGCTCCTTCATCAAGGCTCAGGGTCTGCCGGAAGTCGTTTCCTTCAAAAGGATGACCGTCAAAATGCAACCGCCACCGTCCGGCTTTCAACAGGGTGTTGTTCTCGTCAAACCAACCGCTTTGGGCAAGATAAAAAAGCAGGTCACCATCCTCCACCCAGACGTTCATCCCCACATCATGGCCGCCGCAGGGCATCGACTCGCTGGAGTGATGGCTTGGGGTGGTCCATACATAGTCTGCGGGCACGTAATCGGATGACCTCTTCGCATTGCAGAGCAGAGGCATGAGGAGGACAAGGAGACAGAGATATCGGTGGTTGGTCTTCATCATTTTTTTTTACCAGTCGTCGCTTCTGAAAGAAATATTCTTTTACCAGTCGTCGCTTCTGAATGAACTGATGGGCAGACCGTCGCAGAACAGGTCGCCGTCGGCCCAGTTGCGGAAGGCATATCTCACGGCGACGGGTGCTTTCACGGCATCGCTGCGCAGATACACGCGGTTGCGTTCTATCCATGATTGGGCAGGATGAAATACATGGTCGGCACCGGCTATCTCAAAGAGGTCGCTGGTCGTGCCTTTGTCGAAATACACCCATTCCTTCGAACGGTCAAAGCGTACGACAGCGGTGTCTCCTTTGAACTCCACACCCTCATAACGGGCATGTTCTGGAATGCCGCCAATGCCGTAGGTCTTGCCCAGTGCGAGCATGGCAAGGCGCTCCCCGGCCTGGCGCTTCTTGCGGGGATGGATACCGTATTCCAGTCCGGCATCCATGAGTACGGCCATACCGGTGTTGATGACGTTACGCTCCACCTTTGCCTGTTGTTCACGCAGGAGGGCGCTGTTCACATCCCATCCGATGAGGCTGTAGTCGTATGGAGCTATCTGACAGTAATAAAAGGGGAAGTCGCCTTGCTGCCAGTCGGAGCGCCAACCGCGGATCATCGTACCGAGCATGTCGGCATAGGTGGCGTAGCGGGGCACGTTGTCCTCACCTTGATACCAGATGACTCCTCGCATGGTATATCCGATGAGGGGATGGAGCATGCCGTTGTAGAGGACGGTGGGCGTGCGGTTGGATGATTTGATGTCGGCAGGAGATTGGGGTATCTTGGCGTCGGGGAAGGCGCGGAGCCAATCGGCGGTCATCCATGCCTCACAAGCAGAACCACCCCAGGCGGTGACGATCAGTCCGACAGGGATATCAAGTACCTGGCGCAGTTCTCGACCGAAATAATAGGCGGTGGCGCTGAACTCACGCACATTGACAGGATTGGCGTCCATCCAACTGCCACTGACCGTGTCAACGGGGGCAAACTGACTGTTGCGTTTCACGGTAAACATCCGCAGGAGTGGGTCTTTGCTGTGCATTCCGTCGATAATGGCTCCTTCCACGGGTTGTGCCTTGAAACCTTTCATCTGCATCTCCATGTTGCTCTGACCACTGCAGATCCACACTTCTCCGATCAATACATCGTTCAATATCGTCTGATCTCCATCGTCGAGAGTAATGGTATAAGGACCGCCTGCTGCAGGGGTCTGGATGGATTGTCGCCATTGGCCGTTCTTATCAGATCGGCTGCGGTATTCTTTCTTGTCCCAGGAGGTACTGATGGTGATGTTGGCGTTCTTTCTGGCCGTTCCCCAGAGGTTGGCGCTCGTCTCTCTTTGGAGTACCATGCCGTCGGAGAAAAACTTGGGCAACAACACCTTGGCACTGGCCGTCAGTCCAAAGAGGGTAAAAAGAATGAATAGAAATAGATTTTTCATGTGTGATAGTTTGTTTTCTGAATGCAAATGTAGTAAAAAAAATCATGATGGGAAATACTCTTTTTCCTAACATCATATTCTTTTGTCTGAAACTTATTAATAAGTGTTAAAACAAACTGGGAAATAGAATGCATCTGCAACATTTTTGGATTTTCTGACTCTATATATAAAAAGAAAACATCGTTTTATTTACAAATAGAAACTATCAATTCAATTAAATACATACAACTATGCTTTTGACAACAACCCCGCAAATTGAAGGCCATACCATTCAGACTTATATGGGTGTGGTGACAGGTGAGACGATTATCGGTGCCAACTTTGTGAAAGATTTCTTCGCTGGAATACGCGACATCGTAGGTGGAAGGTCTGCCAGTTATGAGAATGTACTCAGAGAGGCTAAGGACACTTCCATGAGGGAGATGATGGATCGCGCACATGCCATGGGCGCCAATGCTATCGTGGGTATTGATATCGACTACGAGACGATTGGAGCTAACGGTTCTATGCTGATGGTGGCGACCAGCGGAACTGCCGTGGTGGTAAGATAATTCTGATTTTAGTACTCCACATACACGCCTCTTCCCAATCCTGCGGGAAGGGGCGTTTTTTCTGCCCGGCGGTATTTGCCGTTGGTCCAGATGCCGTCAAATGGAGGAGTGCCGTTGTCTGAACCCAACAGGGCGTTGGCCCAGGTGTTCACCACCTCTATGCGCAGTTGGTTCTTCCCTCGTTTCACGGCTTTTGTGATGTCGATGCGGTGGGGTGCCAACCAGGTTGTGCCGCAGCAGATGCCGTTCACATAGACGGTGGCGATGTCGTGCACTTCATCAAGGTGGAGAGATACGGGGCCTTTATGCTTGGACTTCATCAGAAAGGTGTTCTCATAACGCACATGACCGGAATAGTATTTGATCTTCGGGTCATCATAGGTTTCCCAGCCTTTGAGGGTGTCGGTCACCAGACAAACATTGTTTTCCTCAAAGGTCAACTTCCATGTGCCTGCCACTGCGGTAGCGTGGGTATCGGTGTCCTTGTTGTTAGCAGACATGGATATAGGAGTTATCCAAGACGGTGGGGTTGGCTCATCGGTGTCAACGATTACCGCCGACCCGTACGGGGTAAGATGGATCTTGTCTGAAGGCAGGATCTGTTGCCAACCGCCATCAAGAAGTGGGTGCATGTAGCGGTTTTTCTTCTCAATCCGGCATTGGGGAGTGAAGGTGATGTCGGTGCCTGTCTGGTTGCTGATGAAATAGATTTCCGACTGGCCGTCACGCCGGTGGGTGTAGTCGAGACCGGTGGGCAACAGAATATCGGGCGCGATGCCTAAACGGCTTAGGTCGGATTCACTCCAAGGATGGTCGATGATGGTGGCTCCCTCTTGGCGTAGTCTTTCTATCTGTTCGTGTCCGGTGTTGATGTTGGCGGGGTTCATCTTCCTTGTTTGTGGCACGACGATGGCGCGGTAGCGCATACCGTCGCGGGTCACCACTTCTCCATGTTCCACACGCATGCCGTTGAGCACATCATGGTTGAAGGAGTCATATTTGTAACCGTGCAACGGATTGATCCAGTCTTCTGCCTTCGTCATATGGAGGGTGTGGCTGACGCCTACCGGACTGGTCTCCATCGGCTGTCCCTCGTTGCGCATGCGGACGGCCTCACGCTGGAGGATGGAGTCGCCGAATAGACCAGGAAGGATGTCGGTGAGACGTTCGGGAAGGATGGCACGGCGTGGTACCTCATCACCGAGATAGACGGCGAGGTCTACCACAGGATTCCCTCGTTGCAGGATGGCCTGGCAGTTGCGGATATACTGTGTGAAGGTGGGCATCTCACGCCACCAGGTGTTGTCGCGCTGAAAAAAGGTGCCGATGCCGTCAAGGGTCATTCCTGGCTTCCGGTCGGTCCAGGGATTGTGGGTACAGACATGAAAGACAATGCTGTTGATGCCGAGACAGTAGTTGCGGTCGAGCAGGGGCTTGAGCAGGGCGGGTGTCTCGTCCCAGGTGCCACGGACCTCGGTGAATCCTTCTGCCAAAATAAGACGCTTACCGTAGATATGGGCACCGCTGATGGCATCGAGCATATCGTTGGGCTTGTCGTGAGTGGGGGAGTTGAGCCAGAATTCTCCCATAGGGTAATCGGCGTGACGGTAATGTGTCAGACCGTCGCTCACCATCGTCGGGGCGACACATTCTGCGGACAGGTGAACGCCATAATGACGGGCAGCATGTTCCATCTCGTCGAAGAATACGTCATCGATTAGTTCGGCAATGGTCTGACGGATATCGCGCAGCACCGCTTCGCTGCGCTCACTGCTTTCGATGGGCACACCGGCATAGACGGGCAACCAGGGCAGAAGGTCGTAGCCGCGACGGCGATGAAACTCATCCGAAAAATGCTTGTTCCAGTTTTGTGAACCGCATTCCCAACTGTCGACATGCAGACGGGTGAGCACACCTTGGGGCGCCTGCTCGTAAATGGCGCCAAACCAGTGACTGAGTTGTTTGCGGATGGCCTCGCGTGAGAACTTGTCACACTCCAAACCGCGGCCGCCGCCACCAGTGGCGTTGGTGTGCCCTGTGGTGGTATGGCCCATACGCAGGATGCGCCATGTTCCTTGTGGGAGGGTCACTTGTCCGTCATGGAGGTCGAGACGGAGAATCATCTCCAGCGGGATACAGTCTTGTGGGGCGGTGGGAAAGGGGGAGCTGATGCGCCAAACTACGCCTGATTTGCCTTCATAACCATCAATGACGGGCAGATCACTCAATGTGATCTGGGCTACCTTGAGCACAGGTTTCCATTTGGCGGCATCCATATCTTCACCGCCTGGCTCGCTGCCTTCGGGTGTCCAGTGCATCTTGAAATAGCGGGCTCGGGTGGCGGGGATGGAGTAGGTGGCTTGGGCATCGGTGTTCTGCCATCCCTGACGGGCTGGTGCGATGTCACGTACATGTCGCCATGTGAGACTGTCGTCGGAGGCATACACTTGCCAGCGATGTGCCTGATAGTTGTTGCCGCCTGTCCTGATATGTATCTGACGGAGGGTAAATGGCTGTTGGTAGGAGAAAAAAAGGTCGCAAGGGGCATCGCTACGGAAGGGAAAAGCTACGGAGACTTGGGGCGTGGGACTGGAGACTTGCGCTGACAGAGGAATGGCGTAGGTGGCGATGTCTTCATAGTAATCCTCCACGGCGGTGGGCTGGGGAAGGACAACTGTACCTCCTTTTCCGCTGATGATGGTGTCGCTCCACATCACGCGTTGCATCGATTCCTCTGGACTGATCCACGGACCGCCACCAAGGGCGAAACCGTCGGAGAAATGAATGCCCATCTCAAGTCCTAAACTGTCGGCAACATGGAAAACGGTGCCCATCCGCTGCCACCATGCTGATGACAACTGGCGGGCTGTGCCTCCATATTGGGGACCATCGCTCACATCCTTGATCGGCATGAGGTAAAAGCCTCCGATGCCGGCATCCTTCATACCCTGAAGATCGAGACGGATTCCTTCATCGCTCACACAACCGTACATCCAGTACCAGAATGTCCAGGGACGGCTGGTGTCCGTGGCTGACAACCAGAGACATTGGCAGGTCAAAAAAAGGATGATGAGCGTTCTTTTCATTCAAACCTGAGCCTTGCTGAATAGACGTGTGATCCCTTGGCCCAATAGGGTTGGGCGGAGGGACCGTTGAGGTCGGTGGTGTTCACTTTGTTGCGCACGGCAGGAATGGCTTCCAACAGCGACAGACCGGTCTGAGGGAAGTCGTAGAGGATGTGGTCGCGACCGTCGCGTGGCTGATAGACACCGATGTACAGTCGATTTCCTGAACGGGGAAGGGTGGGCTCGATACCGATCTTGCCTTCTGAGGTATCTATCTGCATCCATTTCACATGGGAGAAGTATCCCTTGAACTCAGGATACTCAAATGTCTCACCTGGAACGGGGTCGTTGTAGGCGGTCTGCCAAAAACCGTATTGGGGACCGTCTTCCCTATTCTGCCAGACACGGTAAGGACCGTTGCCGACCCATTGCTTGCTCTTCACCTGAGTTTCCGGATAGTCGAAGGTGATGCCTATCATATCGACGACGCCATTGAAATGGCTGTAAGCGGTGAAGTGGATGCTGCCGTCATCATGGAAATCCCAGACGACGTTCGATAGACTGCCGTGGTCGTATTTGACTTTCAGTTGACCATTCTCAAAACTGAAACCGCTAAAACTGCCTTGGTCATCGTAGGTGGTGTATTGGGTCTTCTTGCTGAAGGCTTCTTTGTCGTCATGATTGTAGAAACCATCCTCTGAACGGTCGCTGCGCTTGATGGTGATAAAGCGGGGGCCGTTGCCGAAGGAGATGGTACGTGAGCCGATGCCGACATGTCGCAAGTGACCGTCTTGTTTCGAGAAAACGTAGGTCTTGCCGGCGGAGGTGACGACAAGGTCGTCTGAGGTCTCCGTCATCGTGGCGGAGGAGGGGAGGGTGTCCATGAGAGGATGTTGTCCGCGGGAGGTGCTCCAGGTGAATATCTCCTGACCGTGTGGGTCGGTGGCCGTCACTTGCAATACATCGCCCTCACCTTTGGGTATGTCCACATATCCTTTCTCTCCGGGTTTCAGGTTGGGGGATGGGAGCGTGCCTTGACTCGTCACTTTCACTGCCGACTGTCCGAAGGTTGGCATCTGAAGATATTGGTAGGTGAAACGGCAGTCTTTCAGATGGGTGAAATCATAGTGGTTGGTGAAAAAAATGGCATTCTCGCCCCATTCCAGTTCTATCGGACTCCATAGTTGCTTGATAGTGTAATAGGAGCCTTCTTTCTCAAAATGGGGACCAAGGATACCGTCGGAGGCATTGTTGCCCTGACAGTCGAGCAGACCGTCCATGTCTGTGCGCACCACTCCTTGGTCGGCCAGGTCCCAGAGAAAACCTCCGGCACATCGCTTGTTCGACATCATCAGATCCCAATAGTCTCGCAATCCGGCTCCATGGCCACCGTCATATAGTCCGTGAAGAAATTCGGTGGGCATGAAGATCTCTTTTTGCCGCATGTATTCTGCGGTTTCTCCCCATGAACGGTAATGCTTGGTCTCAAAACCATTGCGGTTTGCCCAGGGATAGAGCACCACTCGCTTTTGCGGATCAAACTTCCCGAAGAATGGTTCCAACTCATAGTTGAATCCTCCTTCATTACCGTTGCTCCAGAAGATGACCGAGGGATGGTTCACGTCACGGGTGACCATTTCCTCCACCAGCTTCTGTCCGACAATGGTCTCATGGGCCCAGTGCCAACCACTCAACTCATTTTCCACATATAGACCCAAGGAGTCGCAGGCATCCAGAAACTCGGGGTCGGCGGGATAGTGTGACAGGCGAACGGCATTCATGTTCATGCTCTTGATGAGAACCACGTCTTCGATATTCTTCGCCTTCGACAAGGTGCGGCCGCTCTCAGGACGGAAAGAGTGTCGGTTGACGCCTTTGAAAATCACCTTGTGACCGTTGATGTAGACGCCGTCGCTTGCACGATACTCGATCGTGCGGAAACCAAACTTCTCTCGCTCCTCATGCAGCACCTTCCCCTGACTGTCCTTGAGGGTGAAGAGGGCGGTATAGAGATGGGGGGTCTCGGCGGTCCATAACAGGGGCTGGCTGACGGAGAAATCTATCTGGTGAAGATCAGAGTGGCTGGTGCTTTTCCCACTGCCCACGGTCTTGCCTTTGGCATCAAGGATTGATACTTCTACCATCGACTGCTCTAATGCCCGGTTGAGGTGTACTTCTGCTTGGAAACGACCGTCCATGCCTGCGTTGATGGCTACACGGCGGATATTTCTCGATGGCTTGCTCACCACAAAGACGGGACGGATCAGACCACCGAAATTCCAATAGTCGGCGCGGCGCTCGGCCATATTAACCTGACTGTTGGCACTCTCCTTGCTCACTTCTACCTCCAGACGGTTCTTTTTCTTTCCGAAAAAGATACGGTCGGACACATCATGCTGGAAACGGTAAAAACCTCCTTGGTGGATGTCACCGGCCTTGCGGCCGTTGATGGTCACCTTCGCATCGGTCATGGCGGCCTCAAACACCAGCAGGATCTGGCGGCCTGCCCATGACTCGGGAAGGGTGAACTCCGTCTTGTAGAGGCCTTTCTCATCGGCAATGCCTTCGGCTGTCGCCTTGCCGTAGAAACGCATTCCATATTGATAGGTGCCGAATCCCTGCAGTTCCCAACAGGAGGGCACGCCGATCTTGGTCCATTTGCCGGATTGCCGGCCGTCGGTGCACATAAAGTCCCATTCCACCATGTCATCACAGCCCTTGCCGCTCAGATATTGGCGGTGGGTCGACACATCGGTCTGGATGCCCTTCTCCGTATGCTGCGGCTTTGCCGCAACCTTTATCGCTCCTTCTGCCTGCCTGGCGCCCATAGGCATCAGACTGGCGGTGGCAAAAATAATGGTCAGTAGTCGTTTTTTGATCATAATTATAAAAGAAGACTCTTCTGAAATGATGACTCTAAGCACATGGGTTTGTAACCATGGCATTAGGGGTTTGTCCGCTTGCCGATGGGGAGAATCTCCACATGCAACGTGTGGGGACGTGGCTCAATGGCGTATTTCTTCAGTACGCCCGGACCGCAGGAACTGTTGCCAAGGCCCATCACGGCGGCGTCGAGATGCAGGAAGATGTGATCGGCATCTTCTTTGAGGTCGCAGTCGTGGGTGGTGGTGTAAAGATGTTCTACGCTATAGGGCAAGACGCTGAACGAGAAGGGCTTTTCAACGCATCTCACAAGCCATCCGTTGCCTTTCGTGTCGGTCAGTTCCAGATAGGCGGTGTCATCGTGGTTGCCGCTGTCTTGAGGACGGGGATAATGCACGTATTGGTCAGCCACAGTGCTCTGCCAACGGTTGAGGAGGGTGGAGGCATGGCGGTCGGGATAGTTGTCGGTGGGACCGCGACCGTAATAGGTCAACTGGCTGAGGTGCTTGGGCAGTACCAGGGTTGTGCCGAGGCAGGGGAGTGGGGGGAGTTTGCCTCCTGGGGTGAAGGTGGCGCGGAGGTCGATATGGCCATCTGGATGGAAGGTCATATCGTAGTCGGTCGTGATCTGTCCGTCAAGGGTGGCGGTGACGATGGTGGCGGTGGCGGTCACGGCGCCATCGTCTCTTGTGTGGTAGATAGGACCGGCGGTGAGGCTGTCACGCTGCTGGTCAAGTTGTTGCTGCTTCCAGTCTTTGGCTATCCAATTGCCAAATCCCTTGTCGTTGTCGGTGGGGGCACGGAAGAGGTGGGGATGCAGGCAGCGCATCCAACGCTCCGCATCGCTGCGCAACTCTTGGGGGGAGCGCTTGGGATTTCGACGGCCTTTGGACGTTGTCCGCTGTGTACTACACTTGGAACAGCGCTTCACATGGTCGTACCACTGAGGGTCGGTGATCCATTGTTGGCGCACCACTTCGTGACCGGCATCCGCCCATAGGGTCTTGCTTTTCAGCGTGACCCATGCCTCCACTAACCCGCCATGCTTCTGTTGATGGATGTCATAGTCGTTGAGGTCGCAGTGGGCATCACGCAGCATCGGGATGACTTGCCCGTTCTCATACGTCAACTGGATGGGGGAATAGACGGCCTTCACTTCTTCGTATTTGGGCGTGGGGATACGGTCGCTGCTGACGATGCCTTTCAGACAGAAGGCCTTCAGGTTGGGGGCATCGCCGAAGTCTCCGCCGTAGGCCACCATGCGCTTCCCGTTGCGGGTGGTGAAGATTCCTTCATCGGCCCACTCCCAGATGAAACCGCCAAGCATACGGGGATGGCTGTAGATCTCTTCCCAATAATCGCTGAAATTGCCTAAGGCGTTGCCCATGGCGTGGGCGTATTCGCTCGTGAGCACGGGGCGGTTGTCACTGCTGTCACGGGCAATGGTGAGCAGGCGTTCCCATCGGGCATTCTCAGGGCGCTCCATGTTGTTGTCGCTGACGCCTGGGTTGAGGTATTCGTCTTGGGTGCGGGGATAGAAACGGGAGATGATGTCCACCGACGACGGGTCGGGGGTCCCTTGAGCGCCTTCGTAGTGTACGGGACGGGTCGGATCGTATTCGTGAATCCAGGCGGCTGTCATGGCGAAGTTGGTTCCCCAACCGGCTTCGTTGCCGAGACTCCAGAGGATCACCGAGGGATGGTTGCGGTCTCTGATCACCATCCGTTGCGTGCGGTCCATCCAGGTGGCTGACCAGGTGGGATCACTCGCCAATTGTCCGCGCAGACCGTGCTCCTCGATATCGGCCTCATCCATTACATAAAGGCCGAGACTGTCGCACAACGCATACCAACGTTCTGTATTGGGATAGTGGCAGGTGCGCACGGCATTGATATTGGCGCGTTTCATCAGAAGGATGTCTTGCAACATACGCTCTTCGCTCATCACATGGCCGTGCTCTGGATCCATTTCATGACGGTTGACACCGCGCAGACGCAATGGCTTGCCGTTCATCAGCAGCACACCGTCTTTGATGGCTACCTGGCGGAAACCGACTTTCGTGCTGACTTGCTCTATGCGCTTTCCGATGCTGTCGACGAGGGCAAGGTGCAGGGTATAGAGGTAGGGGGATTCCGCACTCCAGAGATGGGGGCGGGGGATATGAGCCGTGAACCATCCCCATTTGGGATAGCCGCGCTGGGGGGTGCGGTCGTTCATGATGGCTGCCTTGTGGTCGAGGTTGAGCATCGTGGCGGCATCCTGGCGCAGAACGCTGTCGAGCACCATCTGGCCATCGGCATCATAAAGACGGGCTTCTAAAGTATAGCCTTCTCCACGCTGTCCGTTCACGACCGACAGGTCTGGATGGAGAATCAGACGGGCGCCTTGGAAATCGTCGTCAAGAAGGGTGCGCACACCGAAGTCCCGGATGCGGATGGGTGGGGTGGCGATCAGACTGATGCTGCGGTGGATGCCGGCAATGCGCCACATGTCTTGGTCTTCCACGTAACTGCCGTCACAGTATTTCACCACCCAAAGAGTGATCTGGTTATGTCCGTCGGGGCGCAGCAGGTTGGTGATGCGAAATTCGGCGGGTTCCATGCTTCCTTGGGAATAGCCGGCCAACTGTCCGTTGAGCCAAACGTAGAATGCGCTGCTCACAGCACCGAAACGCAGATAGATCTCTTTTCCCTGCCAACTTTCCGGCACCTCAAAGGTTCGACGATACACTCCGGTGGGGTTGCGCTCCTCATAGGCGGTATAGGTCTTCTTTGGCTCACCCATCACACGTGGCGGGTCTATCTTGAACGTATAGCCGCTGCTGCTGTAGATGGGGGTGCCGTAGCCGTGCATCTCCCAGTCGCCGGGGACAGGAAACTGTGCCCACTGACTGTCATCGAAGTCGGGCTGCTGAAATCCGGTGGGCTGCTCATCGGGTGTCTTGGTCCAATGAAAGCGCCATTGTCCGTCGAGTGACTGTGTACAGTCGCCGGGAGTCTGTCTGTAGGGGATGAAGGTGGCGCGCGATGGCTCACGGTTGATTTGGAGGATGTGCTGGTTTTCCCAGTCGGCAGTCTGACCGTGCATGCCGGTCATGAGGCCCAGCCACATGACTGCCATTGCGGTCAACCTTCGGATTTTCCATGAGGTGAACGTCATATCTCGTTTTCTTTTAGTATCTGTCTGCGAAGTTATAAGATTTCTTTTAGTATTTGTCTGCGAAGTTATAAAGATTTCTTTTAGTATTTGTCTGCGAAGTTATAAAGAAAAGATGAGATTTCCATCCAAAACCGCTCGAAAACTTTTTTTTTCAGATGATAAAGCTCACCTGTCCTGTATGTTGCTGTATCACAGCAACCACGTTCTTAGGAACAGGAGATGACAGCCAGGAGACGGAGATTGGTCCTGCCGTCAGTTGTCGCCCCGTTTGAGGAGGATACCTGTCAGTGCTGGCATCTCCCACAGCCTCCAGTGCAAATATGCTCTTTTTGACTAATAAAACGAGATAAACGAGATCATAAATGAATCATCATCATATCTCAACAATAAATCATCTGTAATCTCTTGCATAAATGAACTGAAAAATATATTTTTGCCATCACGACAGACACCAAATCAAGATGAGAAAGATATTATTTCTGTTGGGCGTGCTCGGTTGTTTCTTTACCGCGGCAGCACAGGATGTGATTATCCCCCAAACCAACATCAATGCAAAAGGATACCCGCATGTCTTGTCCGACAACAGCGTGGAGTTCAAAATCCGTTCAAATGATGACCTGAGCCAGATGAAAATCTCGCTCGATCCGTCATGCCGTTTTGAGAAACAGGAGGATGGCACATGGATGGCTCATACCAAACCTCTGGTTCCAGGTTTCCATTATTATTGGTTCACCTTAGGGGGGATGGATCTGTCCGACCCCGCCAGCAAGAGTTATTTCGGGTGTGGCAGGATGACCAGTGCCATCGACATTCCCGAGGCGGGCTGCCACATTTACGATATCAAGGAGGTGCCGCATGGCAGGGTCAGTATCGTCACCTATTACTCGAAGGTGAGAAAGGCTCATGCTACCATGTATGTCTATACGCCTCCCAGTTATGCTGTGGGCACCAAGCGATATCCTGTCCTTTACCTGCAACATGGGGGTGGGGAGGATGAGTCGGGATGGACCCTTCAGGGCAAGACCAACTACATCCTTGACAACCTGATCGCCGAGGGAAAGGCCAAGGAGATGATTGTCGTCATGTCCAACGGCAACATCACGGTACCGGGAACGGGCTTCGGCTATTCCATCCAGGGCATGAAAGGTTTTGAGGAAGAACTCACCGAGGTGATTATTCCATTCGTTGACAAGAGTTTCCGCACCATCCCAGACAAAGCGCACAGGGCTCTCTCGGGGCTTTCCATGGGGGGCGGACAGTCGTTTTTCGTGGGACTGCAACACACGGATCTGTTCAGTTATATCGGCGTGTTCAGCACGGGTGTCTTTGGCGGTATCCGTGAGACAAAAGCATTCGATGCGGAGGCTTCCATGCCGGGTCTGATCTCTCAACATGAAAAATACAACAAGGCGCTGAGAGTCTTTTATATTTCTGTAGGTACCGACGATCCTCGGCTGTCTTCTACTAAGAAAGCTGTCTCTTCCATGAGAGAGGCGGGACTGGCCATCACTTTCAATACCTTCCCGGGAGACCATGAGTGGCAGGTATGGAGAAAATCATTGCATGACTTCGCACAGAAATTGTTTAATTGAGGCGACGCTTTTATCATGTCCGTAAAACTTGTGTGATTAATGTATATAAAAAACTATCTTACAATGAAGATAACATTCAAAATCGGTTTGGTGGCTGTGCTTCTGATGATGGTAAGCACCAACATACATGCGCTTAGTTTGGGAAAATTTTGGAAAATCGTATCTCCTGACAAGAAGACAGAGGTCACCGTCGGGACAGTGAATTACATCTGGTTGTATTGGAGCATCGAGCACAATGGCATACCCGTGTTGGAACGTTCGGGGATGAATGTCATGATAGATGGTGTCAATGATGTTTTCAATAAAGGCGGATTGGGCAAGGTAACCAATAAGGTGCAGGTCAGGACGCAGTTTTCCACTCCTTTCTATAAAAAGGCGGTGGTCAAAGACGAATACAATGGCATGACGGTAACGTTCAAGAACGGCATCAGTGTTGAGTTCCGCGTCTATAATGATGGTGCCGCCTATCGCTTCCTGATTGACAGGAAAAACATGTCGGAAGTGACATGGGAGATAGCGGAGTTCAATTTTGCCGGAGACTATCCGGCTTTCATTCCCTACGTCAACGACAACAGGGGCGGGGAGCGTTATTGTTACAGCTTCGAGTCTTATTATGACGAGCAGCCTTTGTCGCAGATGTTCAAGGATTCCTTGGCCATCACACCATTGGCTGTCTGTCTGCCGGGAGGCATGAAAGCCATCGTGATGGATGCCGGCGTAGAAGACTATCCGGGGATGTTTCTCAAGAGCAATGGCAAAAATGGGCTGATGGCAGAATTTGCGCCATATCCGTTGGTGCAGGACATCGGTGGCTTCGACCGGCTGAACCTCGTACCCTCAAAGAGGGCGAACTATATCGCCAAACTGGATAGTCGTCGTGCTTTACCATGGCGTGCGGTGGTCATCACGGAGAAAGATGCGGATATTCTCAATTGTGACATGGCTCAGCGCCTGGCTCCCGAGTGCCGTATCAAGGATACCTCTTGGATAAAGCCTGGTAAGGTGGCATGGGACTGGTGGAACAACACCAACGTCACTGGCGTGGACTTCAAATCGGGCATGAACACTGACACCTATCTTTATTACATTGATTTCGCCGCCAAGAATAAAATCGAATATATCATCATCGACGAGGGCTGGAGCGGCAAAGAGTCGCTGATGGAAGACCTGAGCCCGGAGATTGACCTGAAGAGGCTGATTGCCCATGCTCAAGAAAAAGGTGTTGGCATCATCCTTTGGAGCAGTTGGCGCAACTTGATTGGCAATCATCCAGATGGCGACATGTCACTCACCAACGATGTGATGAGGCATTATGCCGAGATGGGCATCAAGGGATTCAAGGTGGATTTCTTCGATCGGGATGACCAACAGGCCATCGCTTCTGCCTACAAGATCGCGGAGTGTGCCGCAAAGCATCATCTATATCTTGACTATCATGGACTGAAACCTTTCGGGATTCAACGTGCCTATCCCAATATCTTCAACTTTGAAGGGGTCAAGGGACTGGAGAATTCCAAGTGGGAGCCGCGAGTTAGCGATGGCCCCCTGCACAACCAGCCACGCTACGATGTGACGGCTCCTTATCTGCGGATGTTGGCTGGACCGATGGACTACACTCCTGGTGCGATGATGAACGCCATGAAGGACAACTTCTTTGGCAACAACGACCATCCCATGAGTCAGGGCACCCGTGTCCATCAGATGGCGATGTACACCACTTTTGAGGCTCCACTGCAGATGTTGGCCGACAGTCCCACGATGTACATGCGAAATCAGGAATGTACCGACTTCATCGCACAGATTCCCACCACCTTCGATGAGACGATTGCTCTTGATGGAAAATTGGGCGAATATACGGTGATTGCCCGTCGCAAGGCATCTACCTGGTATCTGGCTGCCATGACCGACTGGACGCCGCGTGATCTGACCATTGACTTGAGTTTTCTCAATGGAGAACGCTACCAGGCTGATATTTTTGCCGATGGAGTGAATGTCATGAAAGATGCCACCGATTACAAGCATTCGCAGCAGATGGTTGGACGTGACGACACCTTCCACATTCATCTGGGCAGTGGCGGCGGTTGGACAGCCATCCTTAAAACCTCAAAATAGCAACGGCTTGTTCTAAGGCAATCCCTATCCATTTGCCTTGTACCTACTGCCTAAGCGCGCCCCCGTCCAGTATGTTGCTGTATCACAGCAACTACGCCCCTCCAGTCAGGGTCATAGTGTCACCTTGCGGCGAGAGATACGGATCTTTTTGGTGTTCTCAAAATGGAACATGGGGCGTTCGTCTGGCAAGAGGGTTTCCAGATGGATGTTTTTCAATCGGATTTGCTCTGCATGGCTGATGGAGAATCCCCACGCTGGTTGGATGCCGTGGGCGGATGGCTCCGGGTAGTTGGCCTCGCCGCGTTGTCCTTTTGTGCGGGCTTCGGGAATGAAGAAGGGATTCCTGCCGCGTTGCTCCTCGACGTCCTGTAGTGTCAACCCTCCACGAAACTGAACATAGAGGTCGCTGATACGGACTTTACGGACAGGGTGATGCTCCTCACCTGCGATCAGACAGGCATACCGGCTGTCGGCATCGGTCACATGGACGTTGCTGATGCTGATGTGGCTGACCTTGGAGGGATGGAAACCCTCTGGAGCCCGCATACGGTTGCCTAATCTGATGTAAATGGGTGAGTTGCAGATATCGGTCATGGTGAGATCGCTGACGTGAATGTCTTTCATCTCTGCTCCGTCGACGGATTCGAGTGCCAGACCTCGGCAATGGGTGAAAGAACATCGGCGGATGGTGATATGACGGAAACCTCCGTTGGACTCCGTGCCGAGTTTGATGCGGCCTGTCGGACCATCACCGTCAGGGGCTTTCTCGTTCTGCATGGTGCGGGTGCCGTCCAACAGGGTGCCGACATCGTAACCGCTGACCTCACAGTCTTCTATCAGCACGTGTGCTGTGGGCTTCGGATGGCCCAAGGCATAGGAACATTTCAGGACGATGGCATCGTCGTTGACGGTGTTCACACGGCAATTCCTGACGATGACGCGTTCGCAACAATCGATGTCGAAACCATCACGGTTGGTGTCGCAGGTCACATCCTCTATCAGCAGGTCATCGACCCCCGTGAGTAGCAGGGCGAAGTGACCGCACCGCAGAAAACTCAATCCGCGGATGATGACATGCTGGCAGTCGCGCAGCGCCAGCGCTTTGTTGGCGACGGTAGGCCCCGTATCACCTGGGCGTGGACCGCTCCGCGAGAGCACATCCGTGCCGTCGATGAGCCCTTCGCCTTCAAGGGTGACATTTTGCAGATGCTCTCCCCAAAGCAATGAGTTATGCCAGTGACTATGGCCGAAGTCCTGATAATGGGAGTCATTAGGCTCTGCCTCATCATAACCTGTCTTGTCGCCCACAGGTGCCGCTTTGATGACAGCTCCTTCTTCCAACCGCAGGGTGATATTACTCTTTAGGTGAATGGAGTAGCAGAGGTAGATGCCTCTGGTAAGCACCACGGTCCCGCCACCTGCCTGGCTGGTTTGTTCTATCGCTTGATTGATGGCAGGGGAGTCTATATGACGGCCATCTCCGACGGCACCGAATGATCTGACATCAATGGCTTGGCATCGGAAAGCGATATCGAGCAGCAGGAAGAGCAATAGATATTTTCTCATTTCTTCTTGACTTCTGAAGGCAGGATGCCAAACTCTTTCTTGAAGGTCTCCCTGAAATGGGCCATCTGGTTAAAGCCTGTCATCATGGCGGCTTGATTCACGTTGTAGTTTCCACTCTCCAACAGTTCGTAGCAGTGGCGGAGTCGTCGCTTGCGGATATATTCTGTGGCTGTCATACCCGTGAGGGCTTTTACCTTGCGGTAGAACGTGCTGTGACTCATGGCCATCTTGTCTGTAACAAAGGCCAGATCGATGTTCTCCTTCATGATGCTTTCTTCGATGAGACCGTTCAGACGACTGATGAACTCTTGGTCCAGACGACAAAGTTGAGGGGTAGGGGACTGGGAAGCCAGCGGTGCAGAATCGGTTGCCGGCATTGCTGTTGTCGCCGGATCATGATATTGTCCGTTGGCAATCAACTCTGTCAGCCGCCGACGTGCCGTGAGCAGATTCCTGATGCGACTGCCCAATAGCTTGGCCGTAAACGGCTTGGTCAGGTAGGAGTCGGCGCCGCTGTCATAACCTTCCTCCTTGTCTTCATCTGCGTTCTTGGCGGTCAGAAGGATGATGGGGATGTGGCTGGTGCGGATGTCGCCTTTCAGCAGACTGGTCAGCTCTATGCCGTTCATCTTTGGCATCATGATGTCACTGACGATAATATCGGGTATGTGTTCTCTTGCCAGACTGACGCCCTCCTCTCCGTTTTCTGCCTGAAGGATGCGGAAGTCTTCGCTGAAGGTGTCGGAGATATACTGGCGGATATCGCCATTGTCCTCCACGACCAGCAGCAATGGGAGCGATTCCTCTTCGACCTCATCGGATGATGGGCTCGTACTGTCAGGATTTTTGTACTCTCCATCGTCTTCTTTGTGAAGGGCATTAGGATAGGTGTTGTTGATGTCGATGGTAAACAGGAAACGGCTGCCTTGGCCCACATGGCTTTCCACCTGGATGCTGCCCTCATGCAGTTCGGCCAGCGACTTGACGAGTGAAAGACCGATGCCTGTGCCCGACGCTTGATGAGCACCTTTGGCCTGATAGTAGCGCTCGAAGATGTGGGGCAGTGCCTCGGGGGTGATGCCGTAGCCTGTATCTGTCACGGCAATACTCAATAAATCGTTGTCTGCTTTCACGGTGATCGTGATACTGCCCTGTTCGGTATATTTGATGGCGTTCGACAGCAGATTGTTGAGTACGGTGGTGATGATTTCGGAGTCAAACCACACCATGGGCAGGTTGTCGGCGATTTGGTAGATGAATTGCACCTTGGGATTCCTGTTCAACTCCTTGTAGTTGAGGCATATCTCCCGCACAAATTGGCCGATGTCACCGCGGGCAACTGTGAGCCGACGGTTCTGTGTCTCGGTCTTGCGAAACTCCAGCAGTTCGTTGATGAGATCGCGCAGACGTTCCGCGTTTTTCTGTATGACTCCCACGAGGCGCCTCCTTGTTGGTGGTATCTGCTCATCGTTCATCAGGTCGTCGAGCGGACCGAGGATGAGCGTCAGGGGAGTGCGCAGTTCATGGGTGATATTGGTAAAGAAGCGCAGACGCTCCTCGTTGAGCTGCTGCTTTTGAAGAATCTCGCGCCGTTCCAACTCGAGGGAGTTTCGTTGCGTCAGCTTCCGCTTATAGGACCGGATGAAATAGGCTGTCACTCCCAGAGCCATCAGAAGATAGAGCCCGTAGGCCCACCATGTGCGCCAGAATGGCGGCGAGATGATGATGGTGAGCCGTGTCTCCTTGGCTTGATCCCAGTTCTGCCTTCTCAGTTTGGCTCTCAGTATGAAGGTATATTGGCCTGGTCGCAAACCACGGAACACCACATCATGGTCGTTGCCTATGTCGTACCACTTGTTGTCCATGCCCTTCATCATATAGGAATAGTCCACGGATGACGTTTGTGCATAGTCTCGCATGGCGAAAATCAGGCGGATGGTGTTCTGTCGGTAGGTCGTGAAGACACGGCCTTCCTTGTCGGGCGTCAGCAGTTGGATGTCGGTGTTGTTACCCACAGGGTTGTAAGCCTCGCAGGAGAGGAGCTGCACTTCCGACAGCCGGTCTCCGCTTTCCATCTGTTGTGGATTGAAATAGCACACGCCTGAAGCCAAACCGAAATAGATGGTGCCATGGCTATCAGTCAGGGCGGCGGCATTGGCAAAACCTCCAGAAAGACGGGTGTCCTGATGGTTGTAGTTATAAAACTGCCTGGTGCTCTTCACAAAACAGGAGATGCCTGAATAGGTGGTCATCCAGATGCAGTCATTGGTATCTTGTTGCAGGGCCAGCAGATGGCAGTCGTTCAGTCCCTGCTCTTTTCCGTAAACGGTGATGCCTGTCAGACCGATGGGATCCTTCACATGCACCAATCCTCCGTCGGTGGCCATCCAGAGGCCCCCGCGACGGGTGAGTATCATGTGGTTGATTTTGCTGGACGGCAAGCCTTCATTCATGCTCATTTGTCGGCTGGAGTTGTTGCGCATGTTGATGGAGTAGATGCCGCTGCCCAATGTGGCGATCAACAGTTGCTGCGGTGCCGCCTCGATGATGCAGGTGGCTGGTGCTTGGACTGTCTGGCTGATGTACTCTTGCAGGGTCGCTTTACCGTTTTGGTACAGATAGATACCAAATTCTCCGCCGATCCATATGCTTCCATCGGCGGCCTCGGCAAAGGTGTGGATGTCGGAGCCAGCGGGCGTGGTAGGGATCGGGGTGAATTGCTTGCTCTTTTTGTCAAAGCGGTATACACCCTGGTCATCAATGCCCAGCCACACACCTCCCTGGTGGTCGGCCATGATACAGCGGGGGAAAGCATACTCCCTGCGTATTCTGTTGAGGTAGTTCCACCTGCCTTTGATGGTGCCATCGTGCCACCACACCAGTTCGTTCTCACTGGCCAGCCAGAATCCTTGCTCGGGGTCGGGAGCGATAGTACAGACCGAAGGGGACCTGCCTTCCGAAGTCTTGTAATCCAGAAGTCTGAAGTTCTGTTTGCTGTCGCTGATGAAGTCCACACCCGTACTGTGGTTGCCCACCCAGATGTTGCCATATTCGTCTTCGGCAATACTGCGGGTGTTGAGCGATGAGAGTCCTGCCACAGTCCCGTTATAGTGCCATTGATCATTGGGGTCAATGATCTTCACACCTCCAATGTCGGTTGCCACCCACAGCTTCCCGTCCGACATATGGTGTATATCATAGATGTTGTCATCGTAACGGTCTGCCGCATCGGTTACCTTAGTAAATATGCCTGTCTCGGGGTTGAACAAGGCCAGGCCGGTGTCTGTTCCCACCCAGATATAGCCATCATGATCTTGATAGATACAACGGACGTTGTTGCCGGGCAGACAATGAGCGTCATCCTTCTGCTGATAATTCTGAGAGGTACCATTATTCATGTTCACCACCGTCATGCCATATAGACTGTGCCCGATGTAGAGGCGGCCGTGCCCGTCGTCCAGCGCACAGCGGTTGTCATGGGGCTGGCGCAGTTCCAGTGTCTTCGTAGCAAAGGTCGTGCAGTCGAAATGCTGGATCTGCCCGTTGCCGTAGACCAGCCACACACCCTTGTCTGCCGCGTCTGTGATATCATTGATACTCGACTTGATCAACCCGTTGCTCGCATTCAGGTGGCGCATGATACCGGTCTTTTCGTTATATACCGACAGACCACGCTCTGTACCGATGAGCATATTGCTGGAGGCACCATGCCAGTGAAGTGTCATGATTTTCTCTGACAGTTGCTGATCTGTGAATGTGTGGCACAGATCACCTGCTATCCAGGTCACTCCCGCTTCCGTAGCCACCCACATGCGCCCCTGACCATCGATGGCAAGGCCGAGAACAAAGTCATTCGACAGACCGTTTGACGTATTGATATGTTTGGTGATATTGACCGCCTGAGCCTGAGCCAGCGCCATCATCGTCCAAAATACGCAACAAACCGTAATGACTGTTCTTTTCTTCATAGGGTATGTCATGATCTTTCTGATGAATCTTTTCATTGTATCATGATTTGTTGTGACCGTGACAAAGATACACATTATTTGTAGTTTTCAATCTTTGTCTCCTCATTTCTTTTTGTCCTGACGGAAATCTGTATGTTGATTGACGTTTTTCCATCCCTGAAGTATGTGAGGCTTGACAATTGGGGGATTGAAGCATGGGCATTTCGGAGATATGATGCATGATTTCTCCGGATTTCTCATGCCTTGAGCGCATGTGGTATAGAAAATCGTCATTGAGCATACAAAAATCTGTCATGACAGAAAATGATATCATCGATGACTGATTTCCGCCGTTTTCACTTCTTCCTTTCTATTTAATTTTGCCTTCGACAAACTACATTAAAATAAAACAATTTAAAATGATTCAGGCATAGTTTATTAGGTTTAGTAGATTTTTCTTGATTTTGATACATGCATAATTAGTTTGTTAGTTAATCACTATCGGTAGGCGTTAGTCGTATTAAGGTAACAAAGATTGTTTTGGGATAAGAAAAAAATGGAAACGAGTAACACAAACATATTTTAATGATTTAAAACAAAGTGAAATGAAAGAACAAGAAAGAACAAAACTGAAGAACGATCGCACGATGTGGCATCGCATTCTGTTCCTTGCTCTGATGACTGTCACCTCGATGGTTGCCTTCGCGCAAGGAAAAGTATCGGGAACAGTGGTCGATGACACGGGCGAGAGCGTCATCGGTGCAAGTGTCGTAGTGAAGGGAACCACCAACGGTGTGGTAACCGATTTCGATGGCAACTACACCATCCAGAATGTCCCGCAGGGGGCTACGCTCGTCTTCTCTTATGTGGGCTATCGCACACAGAACATCCCCGTGGGGGGCAGGAGCCAGATTAACGTCACGCTCGAGGAGGACAAACAATTGCTCGACGAGGTGGTCGTCGTTGGATACGGTGTTCAGCGCAAGAGCGATGTCACCGGCGCTCTGACCCGCGTTGGGGAGAAAGAACTGAATGCAAAACCCGTTAGCAATGCTTTCGAAGCACTGCAGGGTAAGGCTGCCGGTGTGGATATCACCAGCAGTGAGCGTCCGGGTACTGTCGGAAATATCATGATTCGAGGCACACGATCCATCACCGCCTCAAGTTCTCCTTTGTATGTGGTTGATGGTGTGCCACTGCAGGCTGGCGGTATTGAGACGCTGAACCCACGCGACATAGAGAGCATCGACATTCTGAAGGATGCCTCGTCGACGGCCATCTATGGTTCGAGAGGTGCCAACGGCGTGGTGCTCGTCACGACAAAGCGTGGCCAGGAGGGAAAGACTCAATTGAGCTATTCGGGTTCGTTGACTTTCGAGAAGATCGTGGACAAAAGCCCGGCCATGAGCGCCAGTGACTATATCACTTGGCGTAGATGGGCATACTACAACCTGAGCCCTGATAAGTACACGCCTGGCGACCAGCCCAACCAAGATCAGGATAAGACTTTCTTCGAGGGTGATGAGACCGCTCTGGCCAACGTGATGAAGGGTTGGAGCAACGGCACATGGGACGGATCGAAAGTGACCGACACCGACTGGACTGACTTTGTCACTCAGACGGGTCTCACTCAGGAACATACCGTCAGCGTGAGGGGTGGTTCAAAAACCGTCAGCGGCTTCGCTTCTTTCGGCTACCTGAAGAACAGAGGTACACAGAAGGGACAGGACTACGAGCGCTATAACCTGACGGCTTCTGCCGACGTGCAAGCCACACCTTGGTTTAAGGCAGGCGGCTCTATCAACGCATCCTATGGCGTTCAGAAGTATGGCTTCTCGCGTACGGGACAGTCTTCAAGTTCTGGTCCTACAGATATCTACAGCGCTGCCAAGGCTATCCTGCGCTATACATTGCCTTACGATGACAAGGGTGAGATCATCTCCACACCGGGTGGCTCAACAACCAATACCTATACCGTCATTGATGAGTGGAATAAGTCGAATGATAACCGGGAGAACTACCGTGTGCTTGGAAGCTTCTATGCTCAAATCGATTTCGGCAAGATTTTTGAACCTCTGCAGGGACTGATGTGGAAAACACAGTTCGGACCTGACTTCAGATACTATCGCTTGGGCAACTTCCTCGACAGCAGTTCGGCTACACGTGCCGGCAGCAAGAACTATGCACGCCGTAACGATGAACGTCACTTCGCTTGGACGCTCGACAATATGTTGCTCTACAACAAGTCCTTCAATGAGCATACTATTGGACTCACCTTGCTGCAGAGTGCTTCGAAGAGCAACACCGAGAGCAGTTCTATGAACGAGATCGGGGTGACGATACCTTCCTTCCTTTGGAACAATATGGGCGCTATCGATATCACTGACTCACAGTATCAGGCTGGTATGGGGACTGGTCTCTCCGAGAATGCCATATCTTCCTATATGGCTCGTGTCAACTACTCATTCATGGACCGTTACCTGCTGACTGCTTCCGCACGATGGGATGGCGCTTCTGTCTTGGCTGAAGGCAATAAGTGGGATTTCTTCCCCTCGATGGCTCTTGGATGGCGCATGGAACAGGAAAGTTGGCTGAGGGATGTGAAATGGATCGACCAGATGAAACTTCGTCTCGGTGTTGGTGTGACAGGTAATGCCGCTGTGTCGCCTTATGGCACGCTTGGTGTCATCAGCTCCTATTGGATGCCATTCAGCACGGGCAACTCGCAGATTTTCGTCACCAATGAGCCTTACTACACCAGTGGGTCCAATGCCATGCCTAACAAGAACCTTGGATGGGAGAAAACCACACAGTGGAACTTCGGTGTCGATTTCAGCTTCCTCAGAGGTCGCATAGGTGGTACAATTGATGTATATATGTCGAAGACCAAGGACTTGCTGCTCTCGATGAGCGTGCCTTCACTCTCGGGCTATCCTTCTATGCTGGCCAATATCGGACAGACCAAGAACAAAGGTATTGAGGTGACTTTAAACACCATCCCCGTGATGACCAAAGACTTCATGTGGAACTCCAACCTGAACTTCGCATGGCAGAAGGATGAAATCGTGGAACTGGCCAACGGAAAGGAAGATGATATCAACAACGCATGGTTCATCGGTGAGTCGATCGCCGTACACTATGGCTATCAGAACGATGGCCTCTGGCAGGAGAGCGATGCGGAGGAAATGGCTAAGTTCAACCAAAATGGTCATAAGTTCACACCGGGTAGCGTGAAACCTGTCGACCAGAATGGTGACTACAAGATCGATGCCGACGACCGTATCATTCTCGGCAACAAGAATCCGCGCCTCACTGCAGGATGGACCAATACCGTGTCGTGGAAAGGTTTAGAACTGACAGTCGAACTTCAGGGACGATTCAAATATATGATCAGCACCGGTGGCGAGGGTCAGCTCGGTATGTACCAGCAGCGTGAGATCGATTACTGGACAGCCTCTAATACCGGAGCTGAGTGGCAGAAACCGGTCTATAGCCAGGCAGGTGGTGATTCCTATTCAGGACTGCTCGGATTCAAGGATGCTTCCTACATCAAATTCCGCAACCTCTCATTAGGCTATAACTTCGACAAGAAATTGCTTGAGAAGGTCGGCATCGGCCTGAGCAATGTGAAACTCTATGTACAGGGCAAGAACCTTGGTATGCTGTATTCGTCTGTTGACTTCATGGATCTTGACACGGGGTGGACTTACTATAACCGAGGATTCACTATCGGTTTGCAGGTGGACTTCTAAACCCAGTTAAACGTTAAGAGATAAGAAATTTGAATTTTTGAAATAAAGATTATGACTACCAAGATATTCAAGAAAAGCAGCCTGCTGATAGGCGCAGCACTTTTCACTTTCCATTTTTCACTTCTCACCTCATGCAGCGATGACTTCCTGGCTGAGGATGCGGGTCACAAGGTGACCGACGCACTGCTCGAAGACGAGACGGGTGCCCTCAAGATGGCGGCTGGTCTCTACGGAAACATCAGATGGCACTTTGGCTATGAGTGGGCTTATGGTATTACGCTCTATGGATGTGATGAGTTCACCAATGGGGCTGACCTTACTTCGGAGTGCTGGAATACGTATGACAACCGACTGAATCCACTTGACCTGACACCGGCACTCGGCGCTGCCAACAAAAACTGTCCGGCTGTGTCGGCTCTGTGGGATGAAATGTACTATGGCATCGCAACGGCCAACCTGGTCATCTCTAAGGCGGCAAATGTGGCCAATGAGGAGGCCCGCAACAAGGCTATGGGAGAGGCTTACTTCCTGCGTGGATACAACTATTATCGTCTGTTTGCACAATATGGTGCCTTGGTCCTCCAGACAGAACCTGCCAATGGCGCGATCAAAAAGGACTACACCCGGGCAACAGAGGAGGAGACCCTCGCACAGATCATCTCCGATCTGGAGAATGCTTATCAGATGCTTCCAAAGGATAAATGGCGTGGCAACGGCACCTGGACGAAGTATACGGCAGCTCACTTCCTGGCCAAGGCGCTCCTCTATCGCCAGTCGGAGCGTTGTGCCTCATGGGCTTCCAAATATGAAAAGGCCACTGACCTCAACCGCGTCATCGCTCTCTGTGATGAGGTCATCGCTGCCTGTCCGCTGGCACCTGACTACTGGGACCTCTATGCCAAATGGACTGGCGTGGACTGCAAGAATGAGGGACTTGACGAGATCCTGATGGCTGCAGAACACAATGAGGATGCCACCACACAGGGACGATTCGGCAACCGTACCTACAACTACTTCGACCCGCAGTTCTCCAACTTCTCGGGGGCATGGGTACAGCGCGGACAGTATATCGGTGGCATGGACTTCCAGCGCTGCCGTCCTACAGAGTATACCTACTCGGTGTTCGACAACGTCAACGATGCCCGTATGTGGAAAACCTTCAAGACGGTCTATGGTCTGAACAATGCTGCCAAGAGTGCTGAAGACACGAAGGACAAGGATGGCAACGTGGTGAAGGGACTGAAGTCTCTGTATGGCCTGACCGATGCTCAGGTGCCTAATATCGGCGACGAGGGAATCATCTTCATCCTCAACAAGAAGAGCGACAGACGCTTTGACGGCAATCCCTACGGAACATTCGGACGTGGCGGTGTCGACCATACCTTCGTCAACCCGCGTACAGGCAAATGGGTGCCCAATGCTTTCGTCGCTTTCCAAGACGGTCAGTATAAGATGAATACCTATAATGGTGACCCGTCAAAGACCAACGTGTTCTGCGGCATCAACAAAACCGCCGACGGCTCGAGAACTGGTGAGAAGGGGGATGCCCACCGCGATGTCATCATGGCACGCTCGGGTGAGACTTATCTCGTCAAGGCTGAGGCACAGGTGCGCATGGGCAACTATCAGGATGCCATCAACACAGTGAACGTGCTCCGTGCTCGTGGTCAGTGGAAGAAGGGCGAGAACCGCAGCTACTACACCGACGGTTCCATGGCTTTCCTCAAAGCTGACGGCGGCGACAAGGATAACTCCACTGCCACTGCTACAACAGTGAAGAAAAACAAGGACTTCGCCGGCAAGACATTGAATAATACGGAGGCTTACTATGCTTCAATGACCCACACCAATACCTATTACCTCTCGACAGGTATTGACGAGACCACTGAAGCCAGCAACTTGCAGATAGCAAGCTATACCCAGTTGCCCGCAGAGGATGAGGCCGTTCTGGCTGCCATAGGCGCTACTGGCGACTATGACCGTATGCTGAACTTCATCTTCAATGAGCGTACTCGTGAGTTGCTCGGTGAGTGGAACCGCTGGGATGAACTGGCTCGCACCAACCTGCTCGTGAAACGGGCAAGAGCTTTCAACCCGGAGGCTGCTCCTAATGTGCAGGATCGCCACAACTACCGTCCCATTCCGCAGAAATTCATCGATACCCTGCAGAATCCTGACGGCACCAACTTGAGCGATGCCGACAAAAAGGCTTGGCAGAACAACGGATATTAAAAAAGACGTATCAGCTGATAAAAATCATTCATACGTAGTAGATTTTGGTGTTTAAGAATAAAGGCCGCATCAGCAGGTGCGGCCTTTATTTCCTAAACTTTCATAGATTCTCCTGGCATCTCCTAGGCCTTCCTAGCATCTCTTAGGTTTTCCTGGCATCTCCTAGGCCTTCCTAGCATCTCTTAGGTCTTCCTATTATCTCCTAGATTCTCCTAGGTCTTCCTAGATTTTCCTTTCCCCACCTTAAACTAAATACTTATCGCAAGAATAGCAAAAATGGTAAAAAGATTATTATTTATACTCGGCCTGATAATGACGGCCACATATGGCGCCTCGGCACAGGAGGTCGATACGACACTTTCCAGGCATGATTTCTTCTATGCTGGACAGAGCAAGCAGCGACGGATGTTCATCGTGAAGGATGGACAGATCACCTGGAGTTATGAGGATCAGTTGAAGCGTGGTGAGATTAGTGATGCCATACTGATGTCTGATGGTCATGTGTTGGTGGCTCATCAGTATGGGGTGGCAGAAGTCACACAAAACAGCGAGACCGTATGGAGCTATGCGGCACCAGAGGGAACGGAGATCCACACCATACAGCCCATAGGAAAAAATCATGTGGTCTATGTCCAGAATGGAAAGCCTGCAAAAGCGGTGGTCATGGAGATTCCTGCTTGCCGCATCGTCAGAGAGTTTGAACTGCCGATCAATGAAAAGGGCTCCGTGCACGGACAGTTCAGAAATGCCCGCCTCTCCAGCCGTGGCACGCTTCTCGTGGCCAATATGGCCATGGGATGCATCCATGAGTTTACTAGCGACGGGAAGGAAGTGGACCGATGGGGCGGAATGCTGCCCTGGAGCGTACAGGAGATGCCGAAGACGGGCAACCTGCTCATCACAGGACGAAAAGGCAAAATTCAGGAAATCAACCGAATGGGGAAGACCGTGTGGGAACTGAACACCACCGAATACGGCGTGACCCAACCTCAAAAGACCGTGCGCCTGAAGAATGGCGGACACATCATCAACAATTGGTATAATGAATGGAACAAGGAACCGATGGACACGGCCAATGCGCCCGTTCAGGCCATCGAGGTAGACAAGGACGGCAAACTGGTATGGCAGCTGAAGGCTTGGCGGAATCCTGATCTGGGCCCTTCCACGACCATCCAACTGCTCGACGAACCTGTCAACCGCGACCGTCTGTTCTTTGGTGAGTTCAATGCAAAGACACCCAGACTCTTTATGGGACCTAATGAATCGATAGGTACTGGCCTCGGCATCCATCCTGGACGTGTGGCGTGGATTCACTGCCCGGGGGTGGCGAAATGGGATGGCCATACTGGTCTGTGGGTGGAAGACCGTTGGAATGATCAGCAAAAGGCCGATGCGATGGTGCGTGAGGCGGTGGTGCAACTCACGGGCGAGTCTACGCCCATAAAAGCATGGAAAGCGCTCTTCAAGCATTTCAACAAAAATCATCAACGGGGCAACCGTGGCTACAAAAAAGGGGAGAAGATTGCCGTGAAACTGAACCTCAACAATGCCATCACGCATCGCGACACGGTGGAGTTGAACTCCTCACCATTCGTCACCTTGGCTTTGGTGCGCTCATTGATACGTGATGGTGGCGTCCGTCAGGAGGATATCGTGCTCTGTGAACCAAGCCGGGCGATCACAGACTCCATCTATGAAAAAGTTCACAGAGAATTCCCCAGGGTCGTGTTCATCGACAACATCGGAGGCGATGGCCGCCAGAAATGCGAGTACTATCCCGAGCAGATTGTCTATTCGACAGACAATGGTAAGATGGCGCGCGGACTGGCGAAGTGCATCGTGGATGCTGACTATCTCATTAATAGCGCATTGCTGAAGACGCACAGTGGACCTGGCGTCACCCTGACCACCAAAAACTGGTATGGAGCGACCGATATCAACTTGTTGTGGAGACAGAATGCTCATAACAACATCAGTCAGGACAAACGGCACGGAAAGCCTGCCTACAAGACCTTCGTCGACTGGATGGCACATAAGGACTTGGGACAGAAGGCGCTGCTCTTCCTGATCGATGGCACTTATGGCTCGCGCGACGTGAATGGACCACCATCACCTAAATGGCAGAAAGAACCATTCGGCGGCGACTGGGCTTGTTCGATCATCGTCTCGCAAGACGAGGTGGCCTGTGATGCTGTGGGCATGGACATCCTGATTGGTGAATGGCCGGAGTTCGGAAGCCTTGACTATTGCGATGAGTATCTGAGGGAGGCGGCATCCATCCCCAATGCACCCAGTGGGACGGCATACAAACAGGAAGGAAAACTGTTGCAACATCCCCTCGGACTCTTTGAGCATTGGAATAATCAGAAAGAGAGGAAATACAACAAAATCGACCTCAAATACAAGAAATTATGATGAGAAGAGCGTGTTGCTTGTCATGGCTCATCGCTCTTGCCATGACCCTATCAGCGCAGGTGCCTGATGCTTTTCATGGTGTTCTCCCCGTTACCGATCCGGCAATGAAAAAAAGCTTGAATGGGGAGTGGAATATAAAAGTGGAGAATGAAATTGTTGCTTGTGCGGACGGTGTCCTCCATCAGCCTGTTCCTGCCTTGGATGATAGCTGGAGCAAGATTCCCGTTCCGGGATGTTGGGAGGCCTATGGACTCTGTCTGCCGAAATATGACAGTGCAGCGCCATTGACGGGTTTCTACCGCACCTCATTCTCTATTCCTGAAGCATGGAAAGGTCAGCGTATAGTGCTCCGTATGGATGGCGTGCTCTATGGATATGACCTGTGGATCAACGACCACTATGTGGACTCCTGGTATGCTGGATACAACACCGCTCTTTTCGACATCACCGACTATCTCATCCCCAAGAAAAAGAAGGGTAGGGGATGGGAGGCGCCTCAGCAGTTGGCCTTGCGTGTCATCACCAGTTTTTCAAGCAGTGATTTCGATTATAATGACGACTGGGCTCCCAGTGGCATCTTCCGCGATGTGACGCTGATGGCTGTTCCCGATACGCACTTAAGTGTCCTCACCATTACCACAAAAAACAATGGTGAGGTGACTGTTGACGCTGAAGTGGCCCATGCCACTAAAACCACGACAGTGGCTCACGAGATCCTCGATGCTCAAGGACGATTGGTGGGAACAGACAAGGTGGACCACCCGCATCTGTGGACGGCTGAGACGCCTTATCTCTATACGTTGCGCACCACATTGGCTCAAAAGGGAAAGACGTTGCAGACCTTCGAACACAAATTCGGCTTCCGTGAACTGACCATCGATGGCAATATCTTGAAACTTAACGGCCAACCCATCAAATTGCGTGGCGTGACCTGCCATTCCACAGACCCCAACACGGTGAAGGTGATTGATGAGAAAAGCATCCTCCGGGATATGAAACTGATGAAAGAGGCTTCTGTCAATTATATCCGCACTTCACACTATCCTCGTGAACCTCGGTTCTATGAGTTGGCTGACTCTCTGGGCTTCTACATCATCGATGAGGTGCCCTTCGGCTTTGGCGACAAACATCTCTACGACAGTACCTATTACGCCGTGCTCCAACAGCGCGCACAAGCCACCATTCGCCGTGACAAAAACCATCCATCGGTGCTGATATGGAGTCTGGGCAATGAGAATCCGCTCACTGACATCTGTGTGAAACTGGGCAACTTTGTAAAGGAAAAACTCGATCCCAACCGCCCTTATTGCTATCCGCAAGTGGGCAGCTATTTCCGAAAATTCTTCGAGGGCGAGAAGGCCAAGGGCTTTCCTTCTAAAGCTCCTGTCTACACGCCTCATTATCCCACCACAGGACAGATAGCGGGATTCTACCAGCATCTCGACCGGCCCGTCATCTTTACAGAGTATTGCCACTCTTTGGGCATCTCGTTTGAAGACCACGACCGGCAGTGGGAGATCATCGAGCGCACGCCTGGCATTGCTGGGGGCAGCGTGTGGGAGTGGGTTGATCAGGGCATGCCTTTCCGTGAGAAACTGGCTGACCGCTATGGTTATGAGGAACGTGTCTTCACCTCTGACGAAGGGGGATTTGAGATGTGGGGCAACAAGGGCACCGACGGACTTCTTTATGCTGACCGCACACCGCTTCCCAACTACTATGAGCTTCAGCGCAATTATGCTCGTTCCTTCATCGCTGATAGCATCTTGGTGGCCAATGGGGCATCGCTGCATTTGGACATTCGCAATCGTTTTGACTTCCTCGATTTGAAAGACCATGTTCGTTTCCACTGGACATATACGGAAGACCGTGACACGATCTCACGAGGGGTGTTCTCTGTCTCTTGTCCTCCCCGACAGTCGGTGGGGTATGACCTGGAGCTGCCTTCATCGCCTCGGCGGCAAAAAATTGGTTTGTTGCACTGTGAACTCATGGATGCTCAGGGGTATGTATTCCTCCATCAGTCGATACCTGTATGTCCTTCTTCAGATGGTGTCTCCACAGAGATGCCGCTCATCGCTGAGGCACTATCGGTCGACAAGAGGATCCTTGCTGCCTTTGACGAGTCAGACAGCAAGCAACGCCTCGCTGCCGATAATTTCCAGCATTCAGCGGACCTGATGGACATGGTGCAGGATGGCCCTCTGATACGGGCTGGCCGTAAGGTTACGATGGCGGAAAAACTGAAAGTGGGTGACAAACGGTTGGAGCGTTATCTGCTTCATCCTTCTTCTGAATCCGCATCTTCTGTTATTCCCGAGGGTAAAGGGAAAATGGGCTCCGACATACGGCTGGAACCTGTCGGGAATGCCATCCGTTGCACGTTCTCGCTCTCTCCTGACACCACGGATACCTTCCTTTCTGAACTGGGTGTTGCCTTTCTCCTCCAACCGGAAATCGACCGCGTGCAATGGATAGGCTACGGACCATTGCCAAGTTATCCTGGACGGTGCCGGGCCAATCGCTATGGCTTTTGGGCCATGCAACAGGGTGACCTTTATTTCGAGGGAAACCGTAGAGGTGTAGATGCCGCTTTGTTGACCGACAAGGAGGGTGATGGCATACTTCTCGTCTGCCATCAGCAGAACGTCAGTTTCGAGCAAACCGACCGTGGCATTGTCGTCACGGTGAATGTGGCCGTGTCGGGGCAGGGTCCCAAGTTCGCGCGGACGGCATTTCCTGTCATCGCAAAGAATGTGGGAACAGTGACTGGCGAATTCATGCTCTACCGCGTCAAGAAAGGCTGCTTGCCCAAGCAGCTGAGCGATCTCTTCCTTTCGCCAACAGCCATCCCCTCACCACACCGTCCTTTTAAAACCCAGTATGACACATACCTCATGCGCTATGAGGATATCATAGAATAATGCTACGAGTACGATTACTTGAAGATGTGATCCTTTTCAGAGACTGTTGTAGGCACGCCGGCCTTGCCTCCGAAATGGCAGTCTTTTAGAATCACATCTTCTGTGTCATCAAAACTGATGGCATTCTTCACCTCTCCGATGGTGATGTTCCGGAACTGAATGTTGCGCAATGGTTTCGCTTTGGTGCCTTGAAGGATTAATCCTCCGGCACGCGCCTTGCGGCACTGTATATTCTCGACGGTAATGTTCTCGATGTCCGTGAAGAAGGTGTTGTTTAGTCCCTCGCCGCCATACATGCTGGTGATATAGAAAAGATCCTCTACCTCGTCAAAGACACAGTTCCTGAAGGAAATGTTGCGGATGAAACCGCCACGGTCGGGGTTGGTCTTGATGTACAGACCACGCTTACAGTAACCGGCATAGTCGCAATCCTCCACATAGACATTCTGGACACCAGCGGACATCTCGCTGCCTAAGACCACGGCATGGAGCCCTTTGAAATGGCATTTGCGGATGATGATGTTCTCTGATGGACAGGCGGCGCCGCGTCCGTCATGGTCGCGCCCGCTCTTGATGGCTACGTTGTCATCGCCATTGTTGAAATGCACATCCTCAATAAGGATATTACGGCTCATTTCCGGGTCGATACCGTCATTGTTCACCAATTTGGCATCGTAACGGATGCCTCGCAGAATGGCATTCTCCGATTGCAGCAGGTGGATGCACCAGAAGGGAGAATTGGTGATGAACACATCCTCAATGGTGATACGTTCACAACCGTACAGTTGGATGAGGTGAGGCCTCAGATAGTCGCCTTCACCGAAATGGCGTTGCGAAACAGGTGTTCCGGCGTGGTTCATATCCCTGGAACGCTGTTGTGCTGGTTTTTGCAAACTCCGCCAGGTGGCAAAGGTGGTCATGGCATTGCCGTCGATGGTTCCTTTGCCGATGATGCTCACATCGTGGAGTTGGTAACCATAGATGAACGGCGAATAGTTTTGCATAAAAGTTCCTTCCCATGAAGTCTTGACGGCAGGAAGATAGTATGCTGGTTCGGGTGCGAATTTCAGCGTGGCTCCTTCCTGAATTTCCAGACACACGTTGCTTACCAGATGCAGGGGGCCTTTTAGATAATAGACTCCTGCCGGTACCACGATGTGCGCACCTCCCTGGCGGGCAGCCTTCTTGAATGCCTTTTTGAAGGCGGGCAGGCAATCAGTAGTGCCGTTTCCTTTGGCACCCATCTTCTGGATGTTGATGACTGCTTCGGGCTTTTTTGCACCGGTAATTTGGCTGAGGATGGCATCCCGTTGGCTGTCATCGGCAAAACTGTTGATGGCTGCCGTCAACCAACAAAGCAGCAGGAAGATTCGTCTGTATGTCATATTTTTGTTTCGCAGTGTCCTTTAGTGATGATTATGGCAACTTCTTTGCCGGCCACCCGTTGTCTTGATACATGGTGGCTCCAAGGTTGTGCTTCATGGCATAGGCGCCCAATCCTTCGGCCCTCAGTTTCTCGCGTGCTTCCGCATCGCTGTTGATGGCATGGAACGCATCATACTTGTCACCGAATATTCTCTTGGCAGAAGGCAGGTTGTTGGAACCGTCCTCCACCTGATCGAAGCCAGTCACCTCAAAGCCCTTCTCTGTCTGCCGGATGTGCATCAGTCCGGGATGACTGCCGCCGGAGACGCATTTCAGCGTGTCGCCCACCTGGTTGTAGTTAAACACCCAGAAGTCGCCCCAGACGAGGATGTCCTCCCCATTCCGCTCATCTACAGTCACGATGCTGTGGATGGGAACGCAGTGCTCGCCCTTGGCATATTGTTTGCCGAACTCATTCACCAGGTATCGGTCGATGGCGGGGAAATAGTTTGTCTCTTTGTTTGTTTCGTCAATCTCGGCTTTCGGATTGGCAGATGGCTTGTTTCCACATGCCTCCAGCATTGTCAGGGCGCTGAAAGTGACAAGGCCGGCAATGAACAGTTTTCCAATTTTTCTCATCATATGATTGTAATGGTTTTCATTGTTCAGATAAATCAATGGCCGCTCATGATCGTTTTGTCATTTGGCACATTCTGCGACAAAGATAAGAAACCTTTTCTGATTGGCAATAACAGAAGACATAAAAAATCATTATGGATTACAGTTACTATAGTTTCAAAGTGGAGTATTCATACATCTCAGTAAGGTGAACAGGGACCAAGGAGAAATACGAAAAAGAGTATGGCTGGAAGGATTTCGGCACCATCGTCGACGACAACACCACCACCATTCAGCACCTCGCCACTGGCACCGCCACCGGCAACCGCTACTACACGCTCGACGGACGTGAACTGACCGGCAATCCCACCGCACGCGGCATCTACATCGTTTGCCCCGACAACGGAGGCCCGCAAGGCTTAAACGCCCGCAAAATCATCATCAAGTAATTCTAGAAATCAATCACGGGGACGGTTCTCATGATCCATTTATCAATCACGGGGACGGTTCTCGTGATCCACTTAAAAAGAAAAATGCAGCCATTTCTGACTGCATTGAGATTATTTGGGGTCAACAGATATATCGTTCCCTACTTTAAAATCAGATACTGGAAGGGAGAAAGGACAATGGTCTTTTCTAATTGGATGTCTTTGTCAGTCATCTGGTCCTTCGCTTCATGACCAATCCATTTCTCAGGAATCTGGGCGGTCTTCTCCTCATTACGTACATTGACAAGCACGAGGAAACGCTCTTGGCCGTCAGACTTTTCAAACACCAGTACATCTGGGTCTGCGTAGGTGGTCAACTCTCCTTTCCGCAGTGCAGGATGCTCATTGTATAGACCAATCAGTTTCTTGTATTCCTGATAAATCTCGGGCTTGGCACTCCAGTCAACCGGAACATACTTGAAGAAATTGATCGGTTCGGGATAGCCTACCTCCTGCGAACCATATATGAGCGCGCCGCCATGTGGGAAAATGCTGGCCACATAGGCTGCCATGGCTCCACGGTCGTTGGTGAACTGAACACAAGGCTCTTTCTCGGTGGCATGGTCGTGGTTGGTGGTGAAACGAAGTTTGACCTTCCCGGCAGGCAGACTGTCATATTCGGCCTTGTCGGCTGCGATCAGGTCTGATGCGGGTGCGCCATCAAATACCTTGACCAATGCGTCCTTGTAATCCCAGCCATAGTTCATATCGAAACCGCCAATGGTGAAGTTATCCGAACGTTTGCCTTCAGCCAACATCACGATCTTCCGCTTGCCGGCAGCAGCACGAAGCTGGTCGATAGCGTCCTTCCAGAAGTCTGCCGGCACACCATCGGCCACATCACAGCGGAAGCCATCGATGCCTACATCGACAATCCAGAACTTCATGGCGTCAATCATCGCCTTCCTCATTTCCTCGTTGTCATAATTCAGGTCGGCAACATCGTACCAGTCCCAGGGGCGGGGATGAATGATAGTGTCGGCCTTTTCATCGTGGGTATACCAGTCGGGATGTTCTTTAATCCAGGGATGGTCCCAGGCGGTGTGATTGGCCACCCAGTCGAGAATAATGCCCATGCCTTTCTCATGACATGTGCTGGTCAGTTTCTTAAAGTCATCGATGGTACCGAATTCCGGGGCGATGGCTTTGTAGTCACTGATGCAGTAAGGCGAGTTCTTTCCTTTTTCTATGCCGATGGGATAGATAGGCATCACCCATATGACATTGACACCTAAATCGCGGATGGAGTCAATACGGCTGGCTACCGCATTGAGAGAGTTTTCAGGTGCGAACACGCGGGGGTTCACCTGATACATGGCGATGTCTGCAACTGCCGGCATTTCAAAAGTAGATGCATTTTCCTTTGGTGGCTCGCAGGAGACGGCAATTGCTAAAATGAAGATAGATAAAAGAAGCTTTTTCATAGAAAATATACCATATTTAATACCGATTGCAAAAATAAGGGAAAAAACGACAGAGTTTTTTTTAATGGCAATAAATCTGATTGTTGTTTTGTGCAAACGATTGAACAGGGGGGATATGAAGCTCTCTCTTTTACGTCACTGTCATACTTGTGTCGTTGAGAAAATCCATGTCAGTTTTCTCCAAAGCTCTTCTAACGGTCCGCGAGGATGGTTGCTAAACCAATAACGGGCAAATAGATATTGGCAAATAACCATCGAGAGGCCAACAAAGACGGCATAGGTGATGCCTAAATAGTGATAACAGGCAAGTCCATAGCCGCAGAAGATGAAGCAGCCGATGATGGATTGGAGCAGATAGTTGGTAAGACTCATGCGACCAAAAATGCAGAGATGGCGGAGCAATCGGCGAACGGCCCCGAAAGCATACCAGGCAGAAACTGTTGCCGAAACGATCATCAGAAGGATGATTAAATTGTAGATGGGCTTAAGCCATGACTCCAGTTCACCGAAATCCACAAAACTCAATGCGATGACAATGAAAGCAGAAAAAATGAGGATGCCATGCCATATCTTCAGATGATGCCGGAGACTTCATAGAACCTGGTATGGTCGATCTCATAGCCCGTCAGCAAGCAGTAAAGCTCAACAGGCTGGATGGCCAGTAGGGCGATGATGCACCACACCCACTTCGATGGAAGATAACTGATGGGAATGAGCAGCATGCCATAACAGGCATAGAGCATCAAGATATCGCCATCGTAAAAGGCCACGTTGATAATGCCCTGTTCCGTTACGCAGGATGGAATGACAAAGTGTCATGGCTCTAATTCTTTTTACTGGGGGATTGGGAGGAAAAGTGACTAACGATAAATTGCCAGGCGGCAGCTTTGTCGCTGAGGTCTACTTCGTAGTCGGGGGCGATAAAGGTCTCATCGACGGTTGCCGCATCAGGGCGGGCGAAGAACTTGCACGAGATGGAGCCGAGAATATCGGTGTTAGGAAGCCTGTAGGGCAGAATCTCTCCGTAGTGCGACGGCGAGAAGGTGGATTGGGTGCCGATGAGAGTGCCGATATGGTTGTCACGGGCAAGCGTCATCAGCATGCCGGCACTGCTGAAGGTCTTCGGCCCCATCACGAACACCACTTGCCCGTCATAGAGTTTCGGCTGCTGATAGTCGGCCGGTATCTTCGGTGCGGGAATCTGGTATAGCTCGTCCTTATGTCCGTCGTCCTCCCAGTTCTTCTTCACTTGGGCTATCCTTGGATTGTAGCATGCCATGAGATCGGAGAAGCGCAGGTAGGTCGCGAAATTCTTCATCTTGTCAGCAGGATAGAGGTGTTCCAGTAACTGTTCGCATAGCTGGCTGCTGCCACCGCCGTTGTATTGCGCATCGACCACCAGCGTCTTGATGTGGCTTTCCTCCATCTTGGCGAACATGTCGTTCAGAAACTTGTCAAAAGGATAGTCTGGCGCACTCATGCACACGTTGAATTGCAGATAGCAGATACTCTCTTTTTCGAAGAACTTGTAGTCGTAGAACGAGTTGTGAGGACTCATCACTTGCGTCATGTCTACTTCTTCGACAGCAGATGCTGTCCCTTTCTCATTCCCCGCCTTCTTGCCTTCCTGCATGCGTTTCACCGTAGCGATGTCGGTGTGCTTGTCGCGGAGAGGTCCTAACACGGCGATGAGGGCATCGGCAAAGGCTTCGTCCGACGCCATGTCTTTGCATTGCTCAAGTAGTGCCGCTTTCTTGGCAAACCATTCCGTGCGGCGTTCGGGCTTGATATAGTAAGGGTGTGTGTCGGCCACCATATCCATAAACAGGATGGCATCCTTCTGATACTTGTTGCCTGCCTGATATTCCTGCTTCGTCTGATAGACGGAGTCGTTAAGGGGCTTGAACTGGTTCAGCGGGAGTTGTGCAAGGGTTGGACTGACTGTGGCAAACAGCAATGTCAACGTCATTCCACACCATTGGCATAATGTCTGTTTCATAACTTGAATGGTTTTTATTGAATGGTTTTTATTTCTTTCTTGATGGGGTAATTCCTACAACAAAATATCCGATAATAGTAAATAGCCGCAGGGAAAAACTGGGTATGCTTGAGCGATGACGAGGCAAAACGTTATCGTGGCAATCCATCCGCAAAATTATATAAAGTTGCCATATATTCCTAATTTATGGGATAAATTGCATCATTCTGTGACGAATGGTGTGTATCCGCTTCAATACCCTTTGGCCATAAAACTGCCTCTCGCAGGAAAAAGCAGGAAAAAGCAGAAAAAAGCGTACGCCGATAGTAAATATAGAGATCTTTTTAATAACTTTGCGGAAACTATTTAAAAATTACCTCTATGAAAATATGGATGCTTATTACTGTTGGACTTGCCTGTGTCATCAATGTCACTGCACAAATACCGACGATGGAGACTGGCGGACAAGTCATGCCCAATGAATGGATAGACAAAGACACAGGGCATAAGGTTATCAAACTGACTCGGAGAGAGGGTCGTAACTCCAGTTTTTACTTTCACAACAATCCTTTCATCGGCAATGAGATGGTGTTTTGCGGGGGGAATGTGCCCTTTGCTGGCAATGATAACCTGCACAACGCTGGCCCGAGAGACACACGACAGATGTTTGCCGTAGACCTGGGCACCCTTGCTATCAGACAACTCACCCATGAACCTTTCAATGTGCGTACAGAAATCGTCTGCCCGCGCACCCATGAGATCTTTTACCAGCACGGAGACACGGTCATCGCGCTCAACACCGACCGGCTGCAGCGCCGTGTGGTGGGGGTGATACCGGAGACAATGCGTGGGGGAATCATCACCGTCAACGCCGATGGCACCCTCCTGGCCGGTAAACTCGATGACCCCAAAGAGCGAGAGATCTTGCGCAACAATCCCAAGAAAGGAGACTTCTTCAACCTGATTTTCCAGGCCAAACTCAAAAAGACGCTTTTTGTGATGGATACCCGCACTGGCGTGACCGACACCATCTACAGCGAGAATGCATGGCTCAACCATTTGCAGTTTTCTCCCACTGACCCCACACTGCTGATGTTCTGTCATGAGGGTCCATGGCATGAGGTGGACCGCATCTGGACCATCGACGTGGTGAAACGAGAGGCTCCACGACTGATACACAAGCGCACCATCTACCGTGAGATAGCAGGCCATGAATGGTGGGGGGCTGATGGACAACACATCTATTTCGACTTGCAGAAACCTCGTGGCGAGACTTTCTTCATCGGCAAGGCCAATGTCTATACTGGCATAGAGGAAGACTATGAACTGCAACGCAATGAGTGGTCGGTGCATTTTGTCTCTTCATGGGACGAGACGATCCTGGCTGGCGATGGGGGAGCGAAAAACTCCGTAGCCCACTCTCCTGAAGGACAGTGGATTTACAAATTTGAGTACAACGGAGCAAAACTGAAGACCACCAAACTGGTGAACATGAAGAATCACGACTACAATTTAGAGCCTAACATCCATTTCTCACCCGACCAGAAGTGGGTCATCTTCCGTGCCAATTTCGAAGGCTTTGAGAATATCTATGCGGTAGAACTATAATTGTTACCCAAAGATCCGGCCATTTGGGGTTTCAAGCGTAAAACAATGTTAAAACACAGATTTTTCTTACCTCTATATTTGGTTTATAAAATAAACCGAACTATCTTTGCACTTGAAATCATTGGTGTGAGAAGAGCATCATGCTAGCTAAAGCAAGTGAGAGTCGACCTCCTTGCTTCTCTTTTCATCAAGATGGTTTAAAAAATAAACCAAATGTAAAACCTCCTCCTTTTTTCTTATAAATAGGAGATTAATGAAAGAATAAATGGAAGAAAAGAACATTTCTGAGAAAGAGAGTCTGGAGATTATCTCTCAGATGATACAAAAGACAAGGCGCAATGTGGTGGATGGAAACAATTTTATTTATTTAGGCCTGTCGCTGATGGCTTTGTCGTTATTGGCGGGGATTTTTACGTTGACGACAGAAAACCAATGGTTTGCTGTTGTCAACATGGCCCTTCTGATGGTATGGAATATCTGTGCATGGTTTGTCGTGCGCAAGGCAATTAAAAGAAACGGTGCTTCACTGAGTTATACCGACAATATGCTGAAGATCACGTGGGACACCATTTGCGGTATTGGCTTCGCCATTCCACTGATGATAATGATTGGGCTCCTTTTTTCGCTGGACTCATATCTAAATCTGTTGGCAAATTATTGGGCTGTTCCTTTGATTCAATGCATGTTGCTCATTATCGGATGTCTGATAAGTGGCCAGTTGCTTGGAATGAAACTCGCACCAATGTCTGGATTACCGGGAGCAGCCATACCTCTGGTGGCGTTAATGGTCAACTTTGAAGTGTCATCCATATTTGAATTTGGATGTGCTATGATCGTCCTGACAATCGTTGCCGCTGTGACGATCACGGCCTTTGGCTTTTTTCTTAAAATGAACAATTTGAAGCAAACAGTATGAAAGAGCTTGACCCTTTGCTGCATAGTCAGTTGCGGTTGGCGGTCATGTCCATCCTGCTGAGTCTTGAGGAAGCCGACTTTGTCTATCTGAAAGAAAAGACCGAATCGACGGCTGGCAATCTTAGCGTACAACTGGAAAAGCTCGCTTCAGCTGGCTACATATCAAAAAAAACAGATGGTTCTGGTTCAAAACCACGGACCATCTGTAGGATGACGGATGCAGGACGTGAAGCGATGCGAGAGTATGTCGAAACATTGAAGACCTATTTCAATGGTCTTTAAATGTATCATGTATCACGGGGACGGGGAAATTGATACGTTTTTTCAATTTCCTTTTGTAGAATGGGAAAAAAGAATTAGATTTGCAAAGAAATTCGATCGTTATGGCAAGAAAGGCGAGAAGACACAGTAATATTGGGATCTATCATGTCATGCTTCGTGGGATAAACCGACAAGATTTGTTTCATGAAGAATCAGACTACCTTTTCTTTTTGGAAAGGCTCCATCTTCTTGCTCATCCCAAAAACGAGAAAAATGAACCTGCATCACCATTGTGTGACATCTACGCTTATTGCTTGATGACCAATCATGTTCATCTCATGCTCGCTCTGAGGGAGAGGGAACTTTCTGATGTCGTCAAGCCTTTGGCCATATCTTATGCCCGTTACTACAACACCAAGTATTCCAGATGCGGGTACTTGTTTCAAGACAGATTCAAAAGTGAGCCTGTGGACGATTTCAATTATGCGGTCACACTATTCAGATACATTCACCAAAATCCTGTGAAGGCTGGGATTGTTGAAGCAGTTGAAGAATATCCTTGGAGCAGTTGGCATGATTATTTGTCTGACAAAGGCCGTGTCAACATCATCACCGAGACAAGCTTCATGCTCGAACAAATAGGGATGGATGATTTGTGCAGGCTGGTTAGTGAATCTGTTGACGATGACTGCTCCTCTCTGGAAAAAGTCGCCCTGCCTTCTGACTTGGAAGTGACGGAGATGTTGTTGGAAGAATGCCATGGGATGCCCATAGAAAGGATTTCATCTCTCCCCAAGCAGGATAGGGACAAGATTCTCATTTCCGTTTTGCAAAAAGGAGCTGGAATCAGACAACTGTCCAAACTTTCAGCGGTTGGCTTCAGCATCATAAGAAGACTCAAAAACGTATCAATTTCCCCGTCCCCGTGATATGTAAGAAGACTCAAAAACGTATCAATTTCCCCGTCCCCGTGATACGTCCCCGTGATATGCGTCCCCATGATATGATTATTATCCAAATAATAACAAATGAAACATAATAAAATGAAGCATTCTCTACTTTTACTCCTCCTGCTCGTAGTAGGTCTGCTGCCTTCGAAGGCAGACAACATTACCGTTGGCGGTACCACCCGCACGTATAATGTCATTGTGCCTAAGAATTTAGGCGAGAACCGTCCGTTGCTCATTTTCTGTCACGGATACAATCAAGATGCCAACTGGATGCAGTTCAACGAGTTCAAGAATGATAACGTGAGCATGGAAGCCGTTTGCGACACCGCCAAGTTTGTTTGCGTCTTCCCCAATGGCATTGATAGG
>JAEEGL014561702.1_pt1 | contig 55540 bp, 46 predicted proteins | sample 9134231 | NCBI WGS metagenome assembly JAEEGL01 (sample SAMN16246548, study PRJNA631951) | gut metagenome | biome: gut microbiome; feature: rumen; material: fiber-attached | host: Bos | place: Iran: Karaj | collected 2018-10
GCACCACGGCCAGCGTAATAAGCGCCAGCAGGATCACAAAGGGGATCAGCCAGTAATTGCGGCGCTGGCGGCTCCCCTTGTAAAACACAAGGTCTCTGGCCATTCGTCAGTTCTCGATCTTTTTGATACGGCGCACATGGCGCTCGTCATAGGAAAACGGTGTATCCAGAAACGTGTCCACGATCTTCAGCGCCAGACCCTCGCCCACCACGCGGGCGCCAAGGGCCAGAATGTTCGCGTCATTGTGCTGGCGCGTTGCTTCCGCCATAAAGCAGTCCGTGCAGTTGGCGGCGCGGATGCCCGGGAAACGGTTGGCTGTGATGGAGATGCCGATGCCCGTGCCGCAGATGAGGATGCCGCGGTCACATTCGCCATCCAGAATCGCCTGCGCGACAGGCTTTGCAAAGTCAGAATAATCGCAGCTGTCCGGCGTATAAGTTCCGAAATCCTTTACTTCGATCCCGCGCTCCTGCAGATGTTTGATCACCGTCTGTTTCAGATAAAACCCGCCGTGATCGCTTCCAATTGCCAGCATATCAGTATCCTCCTGTATCAAATCATTTAAAAGATCGTACTCTTTTTTTGCCCTGTTATTGTACCACCCGGAGCAGAAAGGTTCAAGCAAAAGCCGTAACTCTTCTCAGTTTATCTTTAAAACAACACTATATTACCGTAAAAACCGTGAAAAATGCTTGCATGCGCCGAATCGGGATGCTATACTGTGTTTACATAAAATAATTACAAGGGGATGGTATGAACGAAGCTCAGCAATAAAAAAAGCGAATCGCTCTATTCGCTCCCCAACATGGTATATGCCGTCGGCTCCCCTGTCCTGATCCGTTCCGGCGATCTGTATTTCGACAGCAAAACCAACGAGTATTCCTGCCGCCTGAATCTGAAGTGCATCGGCGACGTGGTGATCGACTCGGTGCTCGTAAACTTCCTCTGTTTTAATAAGGAAGGCTCCTCCTGCGGGCCCGTTCTGGAATTCCGCTATCCCGAGCTGAATCTCATCCGTGACGAAACCGGCGGTAAAAAGACGGAGTTCAAACTCCCCTATTACGACGTTGCGAGCTTTGAAGCGCGCCTTGCCGACGCTGTGCTCTCGGACGGCACTGTTCTGGATTTCTCCGACGCCGAGCCCGTGTATCTGGATCCCGTTCCCACGCTGGAAGAATACTATGAGGACACCAACGTGGCCGATCAGTTCCGCGTTCGCTACGGGGACGACTGCAAAAAGATCCGCATGGACCAGTCCGATCTCTGGTTCTGCGTCTGCGGCGCCGTGAACCGGCAGGAGGAAAACGCCTGCCACAGCTGCCGCCGTCCCGCCTTTGCTCTGAAGGACATCAAGGCCGACTCGCTTCGCGCCGAAGCCAACACGCGTCTGCGCAACGAAGCCGAGCGAGAGGATGAATACGCAAAAGAAACCCGTGCCCGCAAACGCAAAAAGCGCCTGAAGCTGGCGCTGCTGATGCTCCCCGTTGTGGCGCTCGCCATCCTGATCCTGGCAGCCGCGCCGCGGGCACTGGCCCGTGAGAAAGCCTACCGCAGCGCCGTCTCCCTTCTGAACGCCGGCAATCTCGACGCCGCGGAAGAAGCCTTCTCCCAGCTCGAGACATATCGGGACACGGACGAGATCCTCGCCCAGCGAATCCCCTATCTGCGCGCCAAGACCGTGATGCGGGCGGCCCGCGAGGCTGACATCACCAAACTGAAACTTGCCGGTCTCACCAAAAGCGACCTGAACGATTCCAACACCACTTCCATGCTGCTCTATGAAGCAGCCGCGCGGTCGTTTGAATCCCTCGGCGATTATTCCGACTGCGCAGAACTGGCCAAGTCGTGCCGGGAAGAGATCCGCCTGGAGCAGCTCCGCCTCACTCAGGCCGAGTACGACGCCGCCTGCGAGCTGTTGGCCACAGGTAATTACAGCCGGGCTGCCTCCGCTTTCAATGCCCTCGGCGATTTCTCTGACAGCGCTGCCATGATCACCGAATGCACGTATCAGAAGGCTTTATCGCTGTTCCGGTTCATTGAGAATTATGAGATCACCAAGATCAAAGCTTCTGTCACCATGGTTCCCGGCGAGACCACTGTTTTCTCCCTTCCCGGGGATGAAGCCCTTCGCCTCGGCAACAAGACGGTGGACGACCTGCAGGCTGCCTGCGGCGGCGATCTGGTCGACGTCCGGCTGGAAGACAAGGCACCGGACAACCTCCTGCCTCTCAAAGACGTTCTGACAGCGCTTTTCATGTCCCTCGGGGATTATAAGGACAGCGCCGAGTTTCTCGCCAGGATCGAAGAAGAGACCGACTATACTCGGGAATTCTACATGCTTTGTCAGGCGGGCGACCTCTACGGTGCCAGGGACTGGCTGAAAGCCTACACCGGTGAATTCCCCGACCGCGCCAAATACGAACACTACTTTGATCTCTATCTGAAATATTGCAACTCCTGGAAATTGCACCTCGGCGATTCCACGCTTCTGCCTCTCACCATCGGGCAGAGCTTCTCCTGCGAGAACTTCTCCTCCCGCGTGATCCTCCGTGAAGACGGCGCTGTTCTCCGCCTCAGCTTCGGCGATTCCGGCTCCCTCACCGTTGATCTGGTATCCAGCCTGGACGAGACTATCTTTGTTACAAAAGACGAGAACAACACCGTATACATGGGCGCCATCACCAACACCGGCCATTTCGGCTACATGCACTACAATATGGACGCCATATTATTGAGCAGCTGCGAATATGTGCCGAGTAATTAGTAATTAGTAATTAGTAATTAGTCATTAGTCACTGGTCATTAATAAACATCCGCCCGCCTAGCGGGCGGTTTTTCATATGCGGGCATAGCCCTTTGTTCCTCGCGGACACGTCAAACGTGTAATACGTTCTGCCAACTGCGCGGGGATTGTTACTTGCCGCCCGTAAACGGGCCAATCTCACTCATTGTTATTTGCTCTCCCAGCTGATCCTCTTTCAGTTGGTTTTTGATATACTCTGCAATTCGGCTCGTATTCTTTCCTACTGTATCCACATAGTACCCTTTGCACCAGAATTCTCTGTTTCGATACTTGTACTTTAACTCGCCGAATTGCTCATACAGCATTGTGCTGCTCTTTCCTTTCAGGTATCCCATGAAACTCGATACTGCCATCTTTGGTGGTATCTCTACCAACATGTGCACATGGTCCGGACAGACTTCTGCTTCTATGATATTTACTCCTTTCCATTCACACAGCTGCCGTAATATCTTTCCTACTGCTGCTCGCTTCTCCTTATAGAATACCTGTCTCCTATACTTCGGTGCAAACACTATATGATATTTGCAGTTCCATCTCGTATGTGATAAACTGTGTATGTCATTCAGTCCCATTCTGAATGTCCTCCTTTTGCTTCTCTCCTTTGCAGTTGGCAGACCGCATCCGGATTATACAGCAAAAGGAGTTTTTTTGTCTTCCTTATCGCTTAAGCTCTCCCGAACCACTCGCCTAGCGAGTGGTTTTACTTTACAAAAAACAGCCCTTTAAGGGCTGTTTTTTATCGTCTTCTTACGTGCTGCTTCCGTTCCGTATTCCTTCGTTTATCAGCATTCTTGCTGTCGGAAGCCTGCATGAACTTCTTCAGTTTTTCCTCAAACGTCAGGTCCTTCGTCGGTTCCGTCACAACGCCGATCTCTTGCTCTGTGGGCGTTTGCACAGGTCTGGAAGTTTCTTCCTGATTTCGTTTCCTTTCCTGCCTGTCCAGCTCTTCCTGCACGCGCTTGATGGAAAGGTTGATCTTTCCGTCTTCTGCGATATTCAGGATCATTACCTTCACGATCTGTCCCTGATGCAGATGGTCATGCACATCCTTCACAAAATCTTTGGTGATCTCCGAGATATGCACCAGACCACTCCTGCCGCCCGGGAGCGCGACAAAAGCACCGAAATTCATAACTCCTGTCACTTTTCCTTCAACGATACTGCCAATCTCCAATGCCATAAAGTCACGTCTCCATCAGGATTATAATATAACCAAAACGTAACTTTACTATAGTATAAAAACCTGCATTTGAAAAGAAAAAGTTTGTTTGCCGTAAAAAGTTCATAAAAATTTCACATATTGTTAATGGGTATTAACGCACACTGTCGATCACCTTTAAAATGATATGTCGGGAGTTCATTTTGCCGCAGTTTCTTTCATCCCTTGAAGAAATCCAAAAAGAATGATAGAATAAATAAACAGATATATGAACAGACGATCTGCTTGCGTTATAGATCTAAAAAAATATCATACACAATAAAGAAATGAGGACAGGATATGAAAAGACTGTTGGCGCTGCTTCTCTGTCTCGTGCTGTGTGTCTCCCTGCTGCCCGCTGCCGCGTTTGCAGACGGGAACATTGAGCTGGCTGAAGACGTCGGTTCAGAAGATAGTGGAATCATCATACAGGAAGGATCGGAAGTGAACAGATCCGGCGCAATTTCTCTGGATGATGACAGCGTTACGATCCGGAAATCCGCAACATCAGGCGGAAGACGGGAAGCAGCAGGTAACACATCGGACAGCGTAAATATGCGTTCTGTCAATAAAAGTATATCTTCAGAGTCGGAAAAGAGAGGCTCGCTGCGCGCAGCCAAATCCGACAGTGATACGCGCATTACCGACGATGAAGGCAATTATCTGTTTTCCAGCTTTGCAGAACTCCAGAACCTGACAGAATATGACTATGAGGCTGGCTCGGAAGCGTATTATATCGGGAACCAGGAACTGATCATAACCGCAGATATATCAATTCCGGATAATCTGAAAGTATATGTGTATGAATATGCCATGACGATCCCATCCGGTAAGACAGTTACCGTTTCTGCCAACGCTGAACTCATAGCCGATATCCTGTATGTGGACGGAACCATCGTGAACGACGGCACTTTGTACGGTGAACTCAGCTGGGAGAACGGTGAAGTCTCGATCATGGCGTATCTGGAAGTAAACGGATCGATCGAGAATTACGGGTGGATAGGATATCCCTGTTCCCTGGTCGGACTGGATAACATCAGCAATATCGGAAACGGTTCCGTAGCGATACGTTATCCGATCGGCAGTGACGCGGATCTGGCAGAGATGATCAGCATTGCTGCCGCTGACCATGACTTTTCTCACGGGTATGACGGCTACGTGATCCGTAACATGACGATCACAGGGACATACGATCTGCCGACAAACGTGTGGCTGTATATTTATAACGCGGAAGCAGTAATCGCCCCGGGAGCGCAGCTAAGAGTCGGCTTTGATGATGACGGAATCGATTATGCGTGTATCCTCATTGATAATAACGGTTCTCTCAGAATTGAGGGCACTTTGATCAACGACAGTGATATCGACGTTTACAAAACAGCAAGGCTGATCTGTGTTGAGGGCCAGGGTATCTACACCGGCAGCGGATGGCTGGGCGTGCAGGATTCAGGCAAGGATGTCTTCTCCACAAACGTTTTCGGCCTGAGTCAAAACCTGTTCGATATTTCCTATAACTCAACAGCGAAATTCTACGGTTTGGTGCTGAAATACTATCTCGACAAGACAGATCTTGCTGTCACGATCGGAAATACGAATACGATCAACGTGATACAAACTGCGACCGGAAGCGTTGTATCACCTGAATGGAATTGTAGCGATAATGAGACAGCGTCGATCAGCAGCGGTACCGTGACCGGGAAAAAGGCCGGATCTGCCACGATTACAGCAACCGTTGAGGATGACGGCGATCTCATTGAGCTGATCTGTAAGGTAAGCGTTCTGTTCAAGGATGTAACCGATCCCTCACAATTTTACTATACTGCCATTTATGCCATGGTAAACAAGGGCGTGATCGCCGGGTTCAGTGACGGAACATTCCGGCCCACCGGCTTCTGCAATCGCGCCGCAGTCGTTACATTCCTGTGGCGTCTTTCCGGAAGACCGGAGCCTGCGGCTATGGCGACATTCACGGATATGCCGACAGAAAATGAAGAGTTTTGCAAGGCGATCTCATGGGCGGCAGAACAGGAGATAACAACAGGATGGGATGACAATACATTCCGCCCGTGGAACACCTGCAACAGAGCTGCGATCGTAACGTTCCTGTGGCGCTATGCAGGGAAACCGGATCCGAAAACCATGGCCACGTTTAAAGACATGACGGATAACGAGGATTTCAACAACGCCATTTCCTGGGCAGCGGAGAACGGGATCACAACAGGTTGGGCCGACAACACGTTCCGCCCCTGGAACACCTGCAACCGCCTGGCGGTGGCTTCGTTCCTCTATCGTTATGATAATCTTGCCTGAAACGCGGCACATTTTCGTCCTATAAAACGAAACAGGAAGCCGGAAGCGATCAACGATCGTTTCCGGCTTCCTGTTTTTCATATTGATGTTGGAACCTGATAAACTATTATTCCTCTATCAGTTCCGCTTTTCTCATCCGGTCCAGAAATTCCGCTACATCCGCGGCTGCGGTATCAGGGTCCACGTCATATCTGTCGGTAAGCAACCGGATCATAGACTCGGTATCCGTTCCTTTTTCCAGTGCTTCCCAGAGTGCGACAGCGCTTTTGTTTATCGTAATGATCCCGTTATAGCGCAGCGCAGTCTCTCCGACAGGAACAATGATCGTATCTCCGGCGATCTCCCGGATCACAAATCTTCCGTTTATTTTCATCCGATTTCCTTTCATCCCGCAATCGCGGAAACGATCACGCTGGACCCCGAAACATAGTGGCTGGATTCCACTATGATGGGCGTATCCGGTTCCAGCCCTGTCAGATTGATCGTATAGGTGATTCCGCCGACATACACATCTTCATTGGGAAGGTAGCTCTTATAAGAGATCACTGCAGATCCGATGATTTCACCGGATACATTGTTCACAGTGAATGTATTGTCCCCGTTATCCTCGATTGCAAGTACATCAGAAGAAATCGTGAGGCCTTCAGAGGGTGAGGTCGTCGCAGTGGCGGAATAGAAAGAGCCGTCCATATAAGCAGCCCTGTTCTGTTCCTGAATAATAACGGTAGAACCGGCCGGAATACTGGAAGCGGTAAAGGCCAGGTTTCGTTCACCCTGCGACACGCCGATTCCAGCATACGCCAGATCGCCGCCGTTATTTTTCAGCACGATCGTCATGATATTGCTGACTCTGTCGCCGCTGCCATCCTCCAAAAAATACCCGCTGTACGGAGATACCTGCAGGATCGTAAGATCGGTCCCGGGGATCGCATAGGGAAAATCGATCGTCGGGATCGGTGTCGGCTCGATTGACGTTACAGTTGCCGGCTTGGGCGAAGGAGAAGGAACGATACCATCCAGGCTGGCTTCAGGTGCGCCAAAACCTCCGCCTCCTCCAACAATTTCCCCCTGTTCAATTCCCGAATCATCCGTACTTTCTTCTTCTTTTTTTGGTTCATCGTTCTCTATGTCTTCGTTTTTAGCGGCCTGGGCGATGTCGGAAAAACCGGCCACCGCGCCTTCATGCTTCTCGGAATCATCGGCGATCGCCTGCGCTTCCGCAGAATTCTCCTGCTCGATAACCAGACTGTCCCCGATATCCGTCGGCACGGAATCGGATGCTTCCGTTCCCTTATCTGGGCGTATCATACGAATACCCGCAAATACCAGAACGCATAACACCAGCAGTCCGGCAGCGATCCAAATCGCGCTGCTTTTTCCTGTTTTTTTCTTAATGGAAGCATTTGTTTTTTTGTTTTGGTTATTTTTTTCAGCCATGAACTGAATCTCCTTTGCTTCGTATTTCTTCCGCCACCTTAGCTGCCTGTGCGGGAAAGGCATGGGCCATGCGGCATCGATAATCGGGAACAGTGGCATAATCGCCGGATTCCGTATACACCATGGCAGCGCACGCCTTGCATTCTTTTTTTATGGAGCAGTTTTTGCAGGCTGCCGGAAGCCGGATCGCGTCCGCCTTCTTTACCATTTGTTCCCAGGCGCCCGCAAAACCATCTTCAAAAACCCGGGGGGCCGATTCATCCGGAATCATCCCGCACATGAGGAGCCTGCCTTCCCAGGTCACCCAGGCAGTGCATTTCCCGGCCCGGCAGCGTATGCCTTCGCCTTCTCCGTCACTGTTTCTCTCGCATTCTTCCAGACTCTCGCAGGGCAGAGAAGAGAGTTTACCGGAATCAAAGCGTTCCAGGAATTCTTCTTCTCCGTTTAGAAGAGAAGTGATCCTCGCAGACCAATAGGCCGCTTCTTCCGGAGTAAAACGGTTATTTTTTCCAATGCTTTCAGAATCCCGGCGCAAAGGCGGGAACATATAACTGCTCGCCTTCACCAATAAATGCTTCTGCCGGCACCAGGCAAAGATTCCCTCCAGGTCCTCGGCGTTCCACGGCGTCACGCTTACGCTGATCCTCACCTGGATCCCGGCCTCACGCAGAAGATCAATGGCATGCGTAACCCGGGTGAATCCGTCGGCCTTACCGCACAGACGCTCATAAGTCGCGTCGGAACTTCCGTAAAGGGTAATATTCAGTCGGCTTGCCGGAGAACGCCTGAGCCAATCCACCGTTCTCTCATCGATCATCGTACCGTTGGTATTGATGGAAATGACCAGTCCAAGATCCTGCAGGCCTTCCAGCAATTTACGCAATTCAGGATACAGAAACGGCTCGCCGCCGGTGAGAAGAAGGTATAACATTCCTTTTTCCTTTGCTTCTCTCGCCAGGGAAAGCCATTCTTCCGCGGACCGCAGAGGCGCAATGCCCTCCTGTGTCTTTTTGTCCATACGCACATAACACATCCGGCACGCCATGTTGCATACCGGCGTAAGCTCGAAGCTGAGTGAGATCGGCGTTCTGGTTATCGTAGCCTTTCTATAAAGATATTCCGTCAATTTTGGTTCAACTGGTATCTGGATCATAAATGTACTTCCTGGTTTTCTGTTTTTTCAAGTTCAGTCTTGAGTATCTCTACAGCTTCTCGATCTGGGCGACATGAAAGAAGATATATCGGTACCTCTTTCAACACTGACAGGAACAGTTCCGTGGCCTTGCTTTCAAACGCAGTATCCCATCGGTGGATCATGACCTCCGAATAGAGAGAACGAAAGGCGTCAGCCGTCGTGAGTTTACGGATGCTGTTTTCAGGCGCCTGCTTTAATGCCACGATCGCCCGTACCGGCGCGTTTTCGTTCCGATAGATCCCGCTTGTGCCAGCATACGGAAGACCATACCCATGCCATACACCCTCTTTCCGACGAAGCGACGCCCTGTCCCCGTTCAAAATCTCAGCCCCCGCGTATTCCTTCCACAATTCCGCCTGCGTAGATTTTCCGGTACCGGATGGAGCAGAAAACAAGACAGCAGAACCGTTCCATCGGATCAAAGAAGCGTGAATTATCAGAGCATTGAAATGAAGCATAGTCGCTTCCAGATCCATAAGCGTCAGTGCGTTCCTGGAATAATTCATTAAAAACTCATTGCCTGGGAGATATCGGCAAACCAGTTTTCCTTCATCGATATTATTTCTTGATACCCAGGCATAAGGATCACTGCCCGGTTTAGCACAAAAAAAAGTAGACGAGTTGATTCCTTCGCCGGTATAGATGCGGCGAGCTTCGATAAACCGAACATCTTCTGGAACAGGCAAAGAATCCGTAGGCTGATAAGTTAGTTCCATCTCCGGGATATCACGCAATGGATATTCAAAGAAAAAATCCTTCGTTGTAGAATGCTCTAAAACGGGAAACGGAGAGTAAAGTCTAATAACAACATCGACTATTTGAAAATAATATTGCATTTATCCTTTAAGGAAGGGCAGTCATGGAAACATGACTGCCCTCATTAATAACATTTAGAGTGAGGAGAAGATCTCTACACCGCCGTCCGGGTTATTGTAGCAAACACCTTCGATTTCGAATTCTTCTTCTTCATTTTCCGGTCCATCATCACAGTGATCCAGGAAGAAAATCGTGTATCCGCCCATATCCCAAGTGCAAGTCTGCTCATTGTAATGAGTCGACTCACCGAGAGTGCTCTGATGCGTATCACCGCAGTTTTTTGCGATTGTTTGAGCAAGAGCAAAACTCTCAAAATAAATCTTAGGTTTCAAATATGTCTCTTTCATTGTTTCTCCTCCTTAGTGCTTCACAAATCCCTTGAAGCTGTTGATCATGCCGGACATGGCGCTGATGCTGGAAGTACGACGGCCGGTGTTGCCGGAAGAACCGGAACCGGAAGAAACCTCAGGATTTTCGATGCTGATCTCGCTCTCGTCAAGATCGATCACTTCCGGAACCTCTTCAGCCGGAGTCTCAACAGAGGGCTCTTCGGCGTAAGCCTCATCCTCAGTCAGTACTTCACCGTCAAAGGCGGAGTCGTAAACATCAGCAATGCTTACAGCATAAGCAAGCATCTCTTCAGAGGAAGCAAACTTGGTGCCGCTGGTGGTATTGTCCACACCGGTGGTACGGAGTTTTGTTACAGCAAGGACACCGTCACCGTCGTTCTGAACAACTATAGTACCTCCGGAAGGAGTAGCTTCGTAGTAGAGGTCAACTGTATGCGACAGTTTAACAGATTTAGTACCGATCTTAGCATTTACTTCGTCACCAAAGAGGGACCTCAGACCGATATAATAGTACTTGCCGGACTCAACACTGATCGTAACCTTCTGGCCCTTATCCAGATACAATTCGCTCTTCGGGCCTTCCTTGTCATAATCAGCAATGGTAGCCTCATTGTAAGCGACAATGATCTTATTATCGCTGGCTGTCTCATATGCAACTCTAGCATCGTCGACTGCTTTATCATACTGAGCTTTTCCAGCAATAGCTGCATCCAGTGCATCCTGCAGCCCTTTAATGTAAGCTTCCGTATACTTTGCAACGGCATTATCATAGGCTGCTTGTGCAGTAGCTTTGTCAGCATCTGCTTTAGTAACAGCTTCCTCAAGCTTGGCAATCTCTTCGTCAGATGCACCTGCTGTACGAGCCTCTTCAAGAGCAGCAACTGCATAATTATATACTGTTGTAGCATTTGCCAGCGCCTGCTCAGCCTCGGGAACAGCATACTGAGCATTAATCACTTCATTCTTTGCAGGCGTGATCGTTCCATCCACATACGCATCACGAGCATCCTGTGCCGCAGCAAGAGCTTTGGCCGCTTCCTGGATCGCATCGACATCAGGAACTTCTTCACTTACCAGATGTTCATCAATGTACAAAGCCTCAGCCGTAGCCGCTCCGCTGCTTCCGAGCATGCTGCGCACTTCTGTGAAGACTGCACCAAGGTTCTTTTCGCCGTACATGATCTGTACATTCTCTTCTTCTTCAAGCGGCTGGATTGGGTTATACACACGCACGCCATCGAGGAAGAACTTCAAACGTCCTTCAGCCTGCGCAGCCGCCGTAACCGTAATGGTAACGGTATACTCACCGTAAGTAAGATCCGTGAATGTGCAGACAGGAACCGCAAAGAAGTCACCTGCGGCAGCTTTGGTATCGATGGCCTGCATCTTAGAGAACTTTTTGCCTGTTTGAGGATTAACACCCTGAAGCTTCACCGTAACCGTACCCGTAGTTCCGTTGGTGCGGCTGTAAATATCCACACCGGTACCGGTGAAGGTGAAGGTCGCCTTTGCTTTTGCCGTATTGGCAGTATGGGCCATGTCATTGGCATAAGAGCTGTCGTCAGCAAGGCCTTCGATCCAGCCCATGTCGTCGCCGGCATGCTGCGTGGTATTCGTGCCTTCTGTACCAACGGTTGTCCAGCTGCTGTCATAATTAATACCGGTATACTTGATCTCAACAGTCTGACCATTATACTCAACCGTCTTGGTCTGTGTAATATAGGTATCCTCATAGAATACGCTGTTCGCAGGGATCACACAGAGCATTGCCCAAACGTCGAGGTTGCTTTCAGAGGCGCTCTCACCCTTGATGAAAATACGGTCGTAATTGTCCCAGTTCATGGTCGTGGGAGCATAACGAACATATCTTCTTTGAACATCAAACTCATCGTCACCGAAGGAGATCGTTCCGTATTTGCCCTTGTAGATCGTATAGCCAAAATCAGCTGCATCTTCACCGATCAGATAATCGTCGGAAGGATCATCCAGCATCTGTACATTCTTCAACACAGAGGAATAATCCAGTTTCACGGTGGACACTTTGGTGTCGTGGGTAGTGTCGGAAGTAACATAGTCAACAACATAGGTAACCGGAGTGAACACCACTTCGGGCACCTCAAACTTGAGGATAGGATCTTCCTCTTCACCGTTGATGTAAATACCGGATTTATCACCGTTGGTGGCGACACTGCCGCCCGTTACGGCAGAGGGTCTCGCCTGAATCGGGAAGGAAACTACGACCTTGGCCGTGTACTTGTTGGGGCCATTCACAACATCGACCGTGTCGTTGTCCTGCTCAGCGGAAGTGGCCTTGTAGTGCGTGGCATAGTCAAAGCCGGTGATGTCGACCGTCTTGCCGTCAGCGCTGAGTTCAACAGCAACATTTTCCGCTTCTTTGGCCCCAAAGCTCGTGCACACGGTCTTCCACTGCTCCGGCGTATATACATCGCCGGTGTCCGCAGTACCCCAGGCATGAGTGGTAGAGTTCCAGCGCACGATCTTGACCTTTACAGTATCGGCGCTAGCGCCTTCAGGCAGGGTGAAGGAGCTGGATACGATATCCTTCATCACGGTCTCGCTGTTCAGCGTGGAGGTGGTGGAGCCGGAGCTCTGGCCGATCTGCTTGAAGATCTCAGCCAGCTGGTCAGCGCTCTCTGCGGCAAAGTAGTAGTTGCCGGTTCCACGTGTGCCCAGATTATTATATGCTGTGGCATTCGGATAGTTGCTGGATACAGCATGAAGATACTTGTTCTCATTGGAAGTACCGGATGCCGTCGGATCCAGAGCAGGATTGGCACCTTGGAGAACCGCAACGGAGTAAACCGACACATTGTTGCTCTTCATGGATCTTGCACTGCTGATGGCAGAATTCGCAACAGATGCCTCAAAGTCGCTGCCGCTGGTCGGTGTACCGTCGGTGAACATGACCACAACGCGGGATCGATAATCTTCGGCAGTTTCATCCGTATAGTTATGATCACTGGCGTGTTTGTTCACGATCGCGTTGGCATAAGCCATGCCGTAATCAGCACGAGTCATGCCGCGAGCATTCAGGCCGTCAACGATATCTTTCCAATCGTCTACATTGCCGGTGGTACCCGGAGTTACAACGCCCAGATCGGATACGACCTGCGAATACTCGATATACTGGTCGTAGTAGTTACTCCAATATGCAGAATTGCCTTCTTGATAATTTGCATAGTTGGATTCTGCCGCGTTGCCGGAGAACTTCACGATGGCGATGCGGCTGAGCTTATTCACATCCGTCGTTCCGGCATTGATCGCTTCCTGGTTTTTGGAGGCAACTTCATCAATGAACCCATTCACAGCACTTTTCAAAGCAGCCAGCTTCGTCTGAGAGCTTGAAGTGCGAGTATACAGCACGCCGGTCCAGATGGTAGCTGTCTCTGAAGTGTTTGCAGGCCTAGTAGTGGTAGTTTCTGTACCGTTCAGATAATACGTCGTATTATTTTTTGTATAATACAAGCTGTACCATCTATCACTATACCAACCGCCACTGCGAGCATTCGTTCTGCTCACCTGATAGTAATTATCGCCATCTTTATAGTAATAGGTGTTGTAACCATAATTACTATATGAATAGCCCTGGCTGGATCTCGCCGTGTAGGTATAGCTGGTCATATTCTCCGTCATGGAACCGGAAACGTCCAGCACCAGGATGATGTCGGCCGGCACGTTCACCGTCTCGGTGTGCACCTCGCCGGTGGAGAACGCTTCCAGGTCGACGACATAGGTGCCGTCATCCTGTACGGTCACGTACTTGCTGGCGGTGAGACCTTCTATCGAAGTTTCTCCGCCATGAGCGCCCTCATCAGCGGCAAACGCGCTGACGGACAGCGCCGCCACAAGCACAACGATCAACACGACCGCCAGCAGGTGGAGACTCAGTTTCTTTTTCATGTAGTATCCTCCTCAAAAATTAATTAACACGATTGAAAATATATTGGCGGCAGGCCCCGTACAGCCCCAGAACAGGGCGGCGCAGCGGCACGATGCCGATCCAAACGTTTTGAAAGAACCACCAGTAAAAACTGTTCGGTTCGATGATCTCGCCCTTGCGTCTTGCCCGGGTCGCAACAGCCAGGATCTGATCCTCCCGAACGCCCGGCTCGATTCTGCTCTGGGCGTCGCCTACGATATCATAGGTTGCGCTGTTTCCGGCTTTACGCACACGGTGGATCCGGTGGAGAACATAATCTCCGTTGTCCCGCCGGTACAGCACCACATCCCCGCGTTTCAGCGGCCGGTCGGGCTTGCGGAGAAACACCTGGTCTCTTCCGTCCCCGAGAAACGGCGTCATGCTGCTGCCGGCGATTGGAAGGCCAACCTCTTCTCCCTGCTGGATCAGTTCCGACAGGGAAGAAATATAGACGGCGGTATCCACCGTTTTCTTTGGTCGGGCGTCCAGAAGTTCAAGCTCCCGAAGAAGCTCCGACCGCTCCCTGCCGATCCGCAGCGCCTCAGCCGCGGAGTCCTTTTCTGTTCCCTGTCTTATGGCATACGTCACAAGTCTGTGGGCCCATGCCGCGGGAAGGAGATAAGGATATTTTGTCAAGTACGGATACCGGCCCGAGAGCGAGGAGACCGGGGGAAAGATCGTACGACCCAATGCCCCTTTTGACAGAGGTTCTCCCCTTCTCGCGTTCTCCACGGCGCCAAGCGTAATTGAACTGCTGTGTTTACGGCTGAGTGTAGAGGCTCCGTAAACGCCGCTTTGCAGCACATCCTGAAGAAGCGCATCAATGTCTTCCTGCTTCGGTGCAAGGCTTTCCGGCATGCAGCGGATGCCGAGATACTGCTCTGCAACGCCGAAAACGGCTGCCGCGAATGGAACGGCATGGATCGTTTCACACTGCGGTAAAAACAGGTTCCAGTCGATCTTCTGAGCAAACGCCCTTGAAAACAGCCCGATATCACAGATCTGGCGGATCCCGAATCCCCCATGGAGAAAGTGCTTCAACGCATGGGCGACAAGATAAAGCAGATGGTCGGTGGGATTCGGAACACGGACAGCAACACCAGTGACCTCAAAATCTTCCGAGCTCGCAAAAATATCGGTGAACAGCCGGTTATAATCTCCGTACGCTTTTGAATCCGGCGGGAAAAGATACCGGTGGACTTCGATATAGAGAACACCGTCCTGCGAGAGATACCCCACTTCAGGATCGTTTATCGGATTCGACGAAGGGTTCTGAAGCCGCATCCCGAGATCCAGCATCGCCTTGTGAAGCGTTCCCGCTTTCTCCGGCTCGACCAGCAGATCTTCATCCGCCGACAGGCGAAAATCCGGTTCCGGATACAGGTTTCTGCAGGCGACCCCCTTGACTACAAGAGGAACAAGATCTCTCTCCGCAAGAGAAGCGTATAAGAAAAGGAACCGGTCGGTCTTGACGGCCTGTGTCATCACGAGCCTGCGTGACCGGGCTTTATACCTTGCGAAAAGCTCTTCCGGAATCTCACCCGGCACGCATTTCCAGGCAGAGTCCACGATCAGAGGAAGCACATGATGCTGCTCGGCAAGGCGAAACACCTTGTCCCATTCGTCAGTTGCGGGGATGAAAACAGAAGAATCATCTTTGCTGACTGCGGCTCTGATAAGTGACAGGAAAGCCTGTTCCGGGGAGGTATTCATGCTGTTTCCATCCTCCCTCTTCAGCCGGTGAATATGAGAAACCAAAACAAACGATTCGGTGAAAATCCTGTCTCGAAAGCATTATTTCCGGCCGAAAAAACGGAATGCATTTCGTAAAACGGACGTACTACCCCCATATTCGGATTTATTATACAAAACATAACAAAGAAATGCAAGTGTTGTTTTATAAAAAACAAATTAATCTTTTTGTAATTTTTCATCCCAGATCAGGATGTATACAAGATGATTCGTTACTGCTGCAAAAAACCTCTATATTTTGTATCCTTACAGAAAAACAGCCGGGCGAAACCGCCCGGCTGATCTTGTAATATTATCTCCGATTTCTTCTTTTCGCTGCCCGAATCACTTCATCGCCTGCATCAGCGCATTGAGCTGGTCGGAGGTCATGCCTTTTCCTTCTTTTGCAACATTGTAGAGCACAGCCCAGTTCGCTCCGTCGGGATCGGTATAGACAGCGTTGTTGATGGTCTTCCCGTCACCCTTACAATGGGCAATCACTTTCTTCACCGACTGATCCCAGGCGCCGGAATAGTTGTTGTAGTCGCCGGAAAGCTCGTCGCCGCTGAGTGTGGTGGATTTGCGGATCAGCAGGCCATTTCCCTCTTCATCCGCATAGCATGCTTCCACCGTCCCTGTGCGGTACCGGTAGAACGTGAGCGTCATATTTTTTCCGGGCAGAGCCGCCTTGATGGGCGGCGTGAATTCTACACCGGATCCGCTGACTGCTGTTTCAATGTCGTCGGTCGTGAGCCAGTCGTTGACCACGGGGCCGACGGTTGGCTGCGGCGCTTCTTCAGGCGCAGCGTCCGGCGTCTGAGCAGATGCAGGATCAGCTGTTGTTTCCGGTGCGGTGCCAGGCGCAGGCGTCGGTGTGTTCGCGCCGATCACCGTGAGCAGCGCTTTCTCCGTATCAACATAGCCCACGTCATTGCTGAACCGGCAGTACATCTGCCATCCGCTGATCTCAACCGGAATATTTCCGAGCTGCATGGTGGGATACATGCCTCCCATGATATACATTGACGGGAAGCGTTCCCCGGCGGCTTCATAACCAAGATCTTCAGATCCGTCAGGACTGATAAAATGCCATTCGGAAGAAAGTACGTCTTCACACTTTGCCACAAAGTAGCAGCTACCGCCTTTATTCACGGATTCATCCGTAGGGCTCTTGGTGAGCACCGGAAGTCCGAATTCCGGTGTGGGGGTCGGCGTGGGCGTGGGTTCCGGTGTCGGCGTCGGTTCGGGTGTGGGTTCCGGCGTCGGCGTCGGCTCAGGCGTGGGTTCCGGCGTTGGTGCGGGAGTCGGTGTCGGAGACGGCGCTGCGCTCTCTGTTGCCGGCGTTTCCTCAGCCGAAGCATCATCAGATGTTTTTTTTGACCCGCACGCACAAAGAAGTGCTGTGCAGAGCAGACATATGATGAGCAGAAAAAGCAGTTTCTTTTTCATCTCGGTTCCTCTTTCCCAATGGATAATAGAATAATCCAGTTACCATAATATCATGTTTAAATGAATATAACAAGTTCTTTTTTATTCACCACTGTATAAATATTCCTGCAATGCCCTGCTGTTCGCTTCCAGGTCAGGAACCAGCACGTCCATGCCATATACGATCTCCGCGGTATAGGTGCCTTCCAACGGGAAACGATAGGTTTCTCCGATACTCATGCGATTGGATGCAACCAGATAGATATATTCCAATATATCTTTGTTTGTGAGATCGGTCGTAATATACGGAAGCAGCGTATTAGCCAGATCCATCAGTTCGGATAACCTCAGGTCACGTATTTTATTATAGGCTACCGAGAGTACATACCGCTGGCGGTCGGTGCGTTCCCAGTCGGCCTTGCCGGCATAACGCATACGGGCATACTTCAGCAGCTGCTCGCCGTTCAACATGTTCGGCCCTTCCTTCAGTGCCCAATCATTATCCCTGTTCATATACCACAGCTCATAGTCCTTCAGCACGATCTCCAGCGGTCCGATCTGATCCATCACGGCAATGAAACCGTCAAAGTTCACTTCAACGTTCCCCTCGATCAGAAGTCCGAAATCTTCCTTGATTACCTGATCCAGAAGCTTCATGCCGCCCCAGGCATAAGAGTGATTGAACCGGCTATAGCCATGGTCCGGGATCGGCACCAGCATGTCGCGCATCAGGGAACACAGCGTGATTTTTTTTGTCTCCTTGTTGATGCTGCAAAGTATCATACTGTCGGAACGGGCGCGCGTCTCTCCCGGACGGGCGTCCTGCCCGATGAGCATCAGATTGACCACGTGGTTTTCCTTTTCTCTGGTCTCCACTTTCTCAACATTGTAATTGATCTCTTCTGGCTTTATGGTGTCGTCCTCTTCCGAAAGGCCTTCATCCGGCTCAAACACGATCTCCTCAACAGGCAGTATCGTCTCTGTTTCATAATCGACACGCCGAATTTTATTCAATTCGCGAAGTATAACAAGTCCCGCCAGCACTACCAGCAGAACAAACACCGCTAACACGCCCAGCACTGCTCTGCCGCCGGAACCTGTCTTTTTTTTCTTTTCTTTCGTATTCTTTGTCACAGCATTTAAACTCCGTCATCATCCGGGATCAAATCAAGTACCACGATCTCGGGGATGTTGTTAAAACGGGGGATCCTGTCCGTATTGCCCAATCCGCGGGAAAGCTCCATAAACCGCAGACCGTCTTTTGAGACATACAGGCCGCAGTCCTTTCCGGGGAACCAGCCCTGGTCAGGTGCCCAAAGACCACCGATCAGCGGAAAGCGGATCTGCCCTCCGTGGACATGGCCACAGAGCACACAATCAATCTTCCACTCTTCCACTGCTTGAAATCTCAACCACGACATCGGCATATGGCAAAGCAGAATCGTATATTTCTCCTGTTCTTCCATACTTCGTAAAAATGAAGTCTGCCGATCTACGGCAGCTTCACGGATCCGCGAAGGAAGGCCGTATCCATAAAAGCCGCCAAGAATAAGATCCTGGCCATTTACTGTAACTTCAGCTGTCGAGAATTCGAGCACTTTTGCCCCCGCTTCAGTGTATAGATCATAAAGATCTACATCATATTGTTTTTCATAACCTATCTCATGGTTGCCAAAGCTCACGTAGACAGGAGCAATCTCAGCGAGGTTACGAATCAGATTTTCAGCAATATCCAGGCGTTCTTCATTATAATTCAACAGATCACCTGTGATAAGAATAAGGTCCGGCTCCTGAGCCTCCACTTTTGAAATAATCCGGCAGTTTTCTTCCCCAAATTCACTGTTATGCAGATCGGTGAGATGAACGACGCGTATCGGTGCCGTCAGTTTTTTGGATGAGAATTCATAATGAGTGACTGTAAGCCCATAGGCAGAGAGAAGAGCAGACACAACAGAAGTAACTAGAAGAAATATGAAAAGCAGAAGAACAACACGCCGCCCGCGCCTGCTCTCAGCGGTTCTATTCTCTTTCACTCTCTCCTCTCCTCTCCGGATGATGTTTATCGTATTATATCAAAAAGGAACACAAAAGGCTACCCTTTTGCATTCCCTTTCTCTCTGTTCCCTAAATCCTGATTTCTAAATTTTGATACTAATGACTCGGATTATACGTTGAAACAAGCTTCATCACGCGCTCCCGGATGTCCGGCACGTTGCAGTATGCAGCCTCCATCAGAGCAGGCAGTTCCTGCAGCAGTGCCTCTGTGTTAAAGGGGATGGGCTTCCCGATAAAGATCAGGTCGTTGCGTGTTTTTGTAAGGCCTTCCTCCGCCATCAGCTTTTCTTCATAGAGTTTCTCTCCCGGGCGAAGTCCGGTATACTCAATGGCAATATCTTCATCCGGCACCAGTCCGGAAAGCTTGATCAGATTGCGTGCCAGTGTATCGATCTTTACGGGATCTCCCATGTCCAGTACAAAGATCTCACCGCCCTGCGCATACACACCGGCCTGCAGAACGAGGCTCACCGCTTCCTGAACCGTCATGAAATACCGAATCACATCCGGATGCGTCACTGTGACAGGGCCGCCCTTTTCGATCTGTTTGCGGAAGATCGGCACGACCGAACCGTTGCTGCCGAGCACATTTCCGAAACGTACCGCCACGAATTCCGTCCTGCACTCATTCGGTTCTGTCTCCTGGAGGCTCTCGTAAAGGTCTTTTCCGTGGGTATACAAAGCCGGGATCTCAGCTGCTCTTCCCTGCCGGATCATGTAATCGAAGCTCTGCACCACCATTTCGCACAGCCGCTTGGATGCGCCCATGATATTGGTGGGGTTTACGGCTTTGTCGGTACTGATCAACACAAAGCGTTTGCAGCCATGCGTCATGGCAGCATAGGCAGTCTTATAGGTGCCGAACACATTATTTTTCAGTGACTCGCAGGGACTGTCTTCCATTAAGGGAACATGCTTGTGAGCCGCTGCGTGATACACAATATCCGGCCGGTAATCGGCAAAGATCTGATTGAGCCGGCGGCTGTCGCGCACTGACCCGATCAACACCACAAGATCAAGCTCCGGGTACTTTTCCCGAAGTTCCAGCTGAATGTCATAAGCGTTGTTCTCGTAGATATCCAGGATGATCAGCTGTTTTGCTCCGTGGGCCGCCGCCTGCCGGCAGAGTTCACTGCCGATGGAACCTCCGCCGCCCGTTACCAGCACCGTTTTCCCTGAGATATACTCCGTCAATTCATCGAGATCCACGCGGATGGCATCCCGCCCGAGCAGGTCTTCGATGGCCACATTTTTAAGGCTGCTCACATTCACCTTGTTCTCGATGATTTCTGACAGTCCGGGAAGCTGGCGGACTTCGCAGCTCGATTCGTTGCAGATACTGAGAATCTCCCTGCGGTCCTCAGGGCTGGCACTGGGAATAGCAAAATAGATCTTATCTACTTTGTACTTTTCCACATTGACCAGAATATCTTCCCGACCGCCTACGACCGGGATCCCATCGATATACCGGCCCCATTTGTTGGAGTTGTCATCGATGAAGCAGACAACGCGGTCCGCCAGCGACTCTTTGCCGTTGTTGATGTCGCGCAGGATCTGCTGCCCGGCGGCACCGGCGCCGATGAGCATCACGCGTTTGATCCCTGCCTCCGCGTGCCGCGTACGCTTGCGCTCCATATTAACAAAACGATAGGCAAAGCGGATAGATGCGAGGAAAAACAACTGTAAAACCATTCCGCCAAAATAATAGGTCAGCGGCATGCGACAAAGGAGAAATGTGATTAAAATGGCATGCAGAACCGATGTTAGGACTGAAGCGGTCATCAGCCTTGTGAGCTCCACATAGCTTGCGAAGCGCCAAATACTCTGATAGAGATGAAACCACCAAAAGATGATAACACAACCGATAGCATACATGGAGATGAAGCTATAATATGCTTTCAGGTAATAATCTGGAATTGCCGAATATATGCCGTCAAAGCGGAGGAAAAGTGCAAGAAAATACGACAAATGGATTACCAGAATGTCATAGATCACCAGCAGGATCGCGATGATCTGCCAGTGTTCCAGTATCGGTTTTTTTCTTCTCTTCCCATTCATTTTCCGCGTTCCTCATGTGTGATCGAAATAACAACTTTTCTCTAGATTATTATAATACCAAAATCTACACTGAAGTGCAAGGATTACAAACTTTTTTGCCGGATTACGTCTCTAAGAAAGGATAAGATAGGCGCTCTGATGTCAACGAAGCATGTCAACGAACAGCATATTCTGTCAGGTGACCATGGACGATAAGCTCTCGTTTTGATTTTTACAGTTCGTTGATAAGTCCGTTGACAAACCCTGTGATTATTCATGCAGCAAAACTATTTCCTACGCCCTGTCCCCTATTGTCTCAGCAATCTCAGCCGCCGCTTTCTGTCATCCTGAGAAAGTCCACTGATCTAAACAAAGGCGTTTCTGTTTGGAACGGAAAACGGGGAATATACGGTTTTCCGTTCCAAACGGAAAAGCAGAAAGAGATTACTTACTGTGCCTCCCCCTATTGCCTGAAAACCGTTGCTTCATCTAACTAGTCCCTATGTCTTATATCCTCGCCTTTCCTATGCGCTGACTATATAAGCACGAAGTTCCGATTCCCTACATCATGCATTCTATTTCCTATAATTTATTTACGTAAACCTTTCCGGCTTTTTATCCCTGCTACGGTTCATTGCTCGCAGCAGGGATCTATTATATCTATATCTTTAACATCTCATAATTTATTCTTTCCGTTTTTTTGCGATAGAACAAGAACATAATTTGGAGTTTTTCATCTACTCTCTACCTTGTTTTTATAATTCAGAAAACCTGCTTGTTATGAAAAAAAAGATCATCTATATTCTTTCTGGATGCTCCTAGTTATTCTTGTAAAGACAACGCAAATAATATAATTATTAGGACTGTGATGTGACACCCGCATATGATTTGTTAAATAAAAATTTATATTCATAAACATCAATTCAACGCTATTTGAAAATATCTATTTATATCTCCTTCTCTTACCAGAATATTTGTATGGTCAAATCCGCATCTTATGGCTCTCTTTATTCCGGCATCAAAGCCGTTCATCAATTCCGCTCTATTATGAGCGTCTGAATTTATCAGAATCTCCCCTTTGAGTTCTTTCCATTTTTTTAAAAATATTTCGCTCGGATATATTCTCCCTATATGTGATTTCCCAGTATTGATTTCGATAGGGAGTTCCTCCCCGGCCAGATATTCCAGTACTTCAAAAGCCGGCTTCAGATACCTTTCATCTTCTTCATCAATAAAATGAAATCTGTCGTTATGCCTCGTGATCAGGTCGAAATGCCCTATAAAATCACACTTTCCTTTTCCATAAGTCTCGGCTATTATTTCGAAGTATTTTCTGCTCAGTGTATAGCCATCGCCATAAACTCGCAACAACTCATGAATATCATCTTCTTTCCAGTCTACTGCAAGTACCTTTCCATCGGCTAGCATATGGTGTACAGACCCTATCAAATAATCAAATCCTTTTGGATTTCTGTCTGCATACATATTATCAAGTTCCCCTCCACAGAGAACCTGAATTTGATCCTTGTACTTCTCCTGCAACCGCCGAATTTCATTCAGATATGCGGGTATGTCTATCACAGGATCGATGTCAATATGGCTGGAAAAACCAAGATACAAAAAGCCCAACCTAATTGCTTCCTGAACCATCTCCTCAGGAGTACTGCTTCCGTCGCAGAATGACGTATGGGTATGAAAATTTGCTTTCAACATTCTGTAGTCTCTTTCTCTGCCAGATATTCTTCATACTGCCATTTATCCAATTTACCAACCATAGGTTCAGGTCGACCCATCTCTCTTGCTATAACAAAAGCCGCTCCGACTGTCTGCGGTCTCAAGCAAGGTATCATAGGCCGGTCTTGATCAATACCAAATCCAAGTCTGCATTTATCCTGCCCCGGAATCACCCATTTGAATGCAGGACAACCTATACACGTTTCTTTCTCAACTATTGCCATCCATGGCTCAAGTCTTTCAAGAATCTGATCAATATCCATAATTCATCCTCCAATTTACTTCTTATTAGTTACAGCAGGAACAATCTTAAGTCTCAAGTATGTGAATCTACTTTTGACCGCTTATAATCCATATTTCTCCACAAGATAATTACTATATCTTTTTGCCATCACATGCCAGTTATACAGGCTCTCACCCATAACTGCACCACAGGCTTCACGATATAAAGCCCACACATACCAGTAATAGGAAAGAACAGCTGTATAGGCAAGATAGTGAAACAACTGCCTTTCTTCCACAGCCTTATGATCTGACGGAGACAGATACTCCGCAATAAACTTCTCCGCGTCCGGTACTTCCCACATGGAATCCATTATATATGTTCCTATATCGCAACCGGGATCTGCATTTCCCGCATATTCCCAATCAATCAGAATAGTCTGGCTATCTGTTAACATCCAGTTCGGCGCATATGTATCACAGTGGCAAAAACACGCACTGATCCCATCGTCCTGACACTTCCGATAACACTTTTCTACTGCCTCCTTTAGCTTGTCGAATCTCTGGTCTGCGATGCCGCCTTTCTCAGATCTTAAAATAACCTCAATCTTACCAGCCTCTTCCCAAGGCATGAATGACCAATCAACCGAAAGCTTCTTCTCATGCAGTGATCGCAAGACACTCAGCACTCGTTTAGAATCATCAAAGGAACTGTAATCCGGAATCCTAATGCCTTCTACGAATTTTGACAGTTTCCAACCTGCCCCTTCATCCATATAAATAAAGGTCGGGTCTACTCCAATAGACTTTGCAAGTTCAAGTGCCTTTTTCTCGTGCGGTCTGGAGATAATTGTCTCTGTCCCTTCCCCAGGATGACGATATACGTACTTTTTGTTTCTAACTGTAAAAGCAAAGCTAGTATTCGTCAACCCTTCCTTAATAGCCATAAAGTTCAGAATTTCGCTTTCTCTGCATTCCAACACCCTGGAAATATTTTGCATGATTTTGCTGTGAGTATTGTTGACATAGTTATTGTCAAACTTCCGTAGTTCATCCAGGCTGTCAAACTCAAAGATAATACCAGCCGGATATACCTTTATTTCCATGGGCGGAAGCTTTTTTACATTATCAGCCAACACTTGTTCCCACAACACAGAATCATAGTTACCAATCTCATGATCCTCATTCAATACTTTTAACATAGCATTGGAGAATTTGCTGTCCCAATACACATGGCCAAGCATAATAGTACCAGCATCGCCACTCTTCTCAACTCTGGCAATATTCCCTCTTTGATCCGGAATCATATACCATTCATTTGTCTTTTCCGTCACATATTCTGATGCGTAATATGACTGATACACGTATTCTTCGAAAGGGTTTTCCTTCAAATAATTGTCAGAAGAACAAATATAGCTATTCTTAATATATCTCCTGGCTAAATAAAGTGTATGTGTATTATTTTTTATATTGTATTCGGGATTAATAATAATCTTGATTCCATTATACTTCTCTTCCAGATAAAAGAATGCCTCTTTCTTATAACCGAGAACAATAACGATTTCCTTGATACCGGCTTTCTGCAACTGTTCGATCTGTCGTTCAATAAGGACCTCATTTTTCACGACAAGTAAACCCTTCGGTTTTTCCAGGCTGATAGGAACAAATCTAGTCGACATCCCTGCTGCCATTATTATCGCATTATCAACCTTATATGGCAATAAAGATTCAAAACCCTTATCTGTAATTCCCTTTTGATCTATCCATTCTCTATCATTAAATTCCTTTATCGTCTTAGAAATGTACCCTGTGGAGAGATTGGTAAGATCTCTCATTTTCCGGCAACTTTGAATACCATGTTTCTTTATAGAAAATAGCAAGTTGAATTCGTTCTTGGTCATAATGTATCTCCATATCTGTATTTATTAAAGATTATAACACAAGCTTGTTCACGCGCCAACACAAATGTACGTATAATGAACAAATAGAGCAGGAGTACATGCCCCTGCCCTATCTCATCATACTATTTCTAATTCGTTCCTGTCTTTCAGCATGTACCTTCTTAACGGTGTCAGACTGGCAATCCAGTAGAGAAGACCGCCGCAAACAGCAGTATAGCCGCTCCCTGTCAGAATCATAAAAACAGGACTCTTAATCTCCGCTGTCAGAGGATTATAAATGAACAGAATATTTGTCACAAAAGCAATGAGCAGACAGCTGAGTCCTACTAAATTAAACCCATTTGTGAACTCATAAGCGTTATGTCCGTCAATATAGTAAAGAGACTTAAGACTTATCTTACGCTTTTTTACAATCAGATAATCTACAACCGTCATTCCAATGATCGGTCCCTGGATCTGTGCTGCCATGGAAATAAAGGAACCAAAATTGTCCATAACCCAACCCCAAACAGTCAAGGCACTGACGTAGATAGCTGCAAGGTATACAAGAAGTTTATAGCTGACTTTCGGAAGTCCGCTTTTTATAATCATACAATTAACATAGGAACCGGTACCTTGCGTGCCGATATTTGCAAAAGCAACCATCAGAAGGCTCAGAAGAGAAAAACCTGGGCCAGCCAATGTAGCAAGCATCACAGTGGGATCGCTCTCATAGTAACCGGCTTTAACAAACATCGCAATTGCCATAACACCACCTGCGGCGACAAAAAATGGTGCTACAACACCATAAGCAAGTGTTGTGGCCCAATAGCCGCTTTTCTCATTTTTAGCCAAACGTGGCAAAACGAGCGCCTGTGTCGACCAGGAAAATGCAAACGCAACGTTCCCTTCTGCACTCAGCATGAAACGTCCAAGCCCCGATTCATAGAGGCTGGTATCCGGCTGAACCTTCAGCATATCTCCGATTGGAACAGCGGTGAAACAGATGATGACAACAACAGCACCAACGATCAGAAGTGCAGTCACCAGAAAACGATTCACCCATTTGATAACATCCGGTCCTCCAAGAGCGATAACAGTTCCAAGGATAACACACAAGACACCTAATACAGGTTTCCAAATCGAAGGATTCAATGATACACCAAACGCTCCGAAAAGATTAATCATGGAGCTTGCAAACAATTGCGAATCAACAGCATACCATCCAAAGTTTGCCATACTGATTACCGTTGCGAAAATAGCAACACCTTTGATGCCTAATACAGACCTCAGCCAAACCCAAAGGTCAATACCGTAACGGACAGCGAAAAACACAGGAATGCATTCGATAAAAATCCATATGATATTGAAACAGAAGATGTTAATAAGCATCTGCGAGAAAGACAGATACTGTGCAACATAAGCACCTTGCGTATAGCACCATGTTGCAATGGAAAAACCGCTCGTTGCCAGAAATAAATCCCAAAAACTATATTGTCTGTCTCTGGAAAGCATTGGGACTGTTCCGGTTATAGTTTCTTGTCGAATGTATTCCGCATGACTCATTTTCGTCATTACACAATTACCCCCGTCAGACATAAAACAATCAGCAAAAGGCAGACAGCAATAGATGCAACAATTCCAATTACATCTTTGCTATCAGCTTTCTCCGGAAACACATAATCATGAGAGGCCATCTCTTTCAGACGCAGGTTTGTTTCTTCAAAAATCAGTTCCTCAATAGATTTCTCCATCTTTTTCACTCCTTCTCGCCGCCATCCAGCTCAAATATGTAAAGACAGCGTCTCTGTTGTTCACGTTTTCGCATTATACGCTGTGAATCAGACGCTGTCAATGTAAAATATGTTCATTTTCGATTTTTTTATTTGTATTTTGAACATCATCCGTGAACCAGAACTGAACCGCTAGGCCGATATCAGATTAAGGGCTATAATTTGATTCGGTGTCAATGAAAACAGGATGGTGCTTCAGGACTCTTTCTTCTTCTGGCGGTAAACACTTATAATCACCATAACAGTTACGCAAATAGTTATCGTAATCGTACATGCACATATATTTTTTGCCTTCAAATACTATATCTGTCATCCTGTCGAATAAATCCGATGCGAAAAAAACCTTAATGTCGTGTAATGTTGAAGGGAAAAAAAAAGGATTATCTGATTCATTCCAAATCTGTATTTTTTTATCCGTAGTATCTAGAATTCTTAATCTCAATTCACGAGGCAGACCCAGCAATATCTTTTCAATAAAATTGCTTTTTGTTCCACTGGTAAATTCACGAGAATACAAAAGATTTAATGCGCAATAAAAATACTGTTGTAGCCGGGCTTTTCCTTTCGGAGCAACCCTATCGCCAGGAAAAACGTCAATGAATATCCCTGTATGATAGGAAACATTCTTTTCATGCTCATCTTGCAGAAAAGCGGTATGGTCTTTTCTTATCTTAGTGAAATTTTGATTGAAGTCGTTATTTGTCCGCTTGTTCTGCAAAATATAGTCGGGAATATCCCAATTTGTGAGAAGATATTCATAATCCGCTCTCGGCATAATGACATCAATATCGTCATCCCAAGGGATGAAACCAGCATGTCTTACAGCGCCAAGAAGCGTGCCATATGCCAAGGAGTATTTCAGCTTATTTTTCTTGCAAAAATCATCAAATTTATCCAGTATCTCTAACTCAATCTTCCAAATTTTGCTTAAGTAATCCATTAATCTTATCCCATCTAAATCCCTAAACAAAAAAAACAAATCTCGTTTCATACCTTACTTATTAGTAAAAAACAATAGTCTGTCTTATTCATTGTAGAGTGTTTAAGGTTAGTATATCCGCAATCCTCAAGCTTGCGTTTCCATCGCCATAAGGATTGTTTGCCGTGCTCATTTCTTCGTAAGCAGCTCTGTCTTCTAAAAGCTCCTTAAAATTTTGATAGATCGTTTCTTCATCTGTTCCGACCAGTCTTAGAGTCCCTGCATCAATTCCTTCCGGTCTTTCTGTCGTATCCCGCATCACCAAAACCGGCTTCCCCAAAGACGGAGCCTCCTCCTGGATTCCCCCGGAATCAGTCAATATCAAATAGCTGCGCTTCATAAAATTATGAAAGTCAAGCACATCCAAAGGCTCAATCAATCGGATCCTGTCTTTACCGTCAAAAACTTCTTTTGCAATTCCTCTTACAACAGGGTTCATATGAACAGGGTAGATTGCTTTGATATCCGGATACTCCTCCATCACTCTCAGTATAGCACGAAACATGTTTTTCATGGGTTCACCAAGATTTTCTCTGCGATGTGCGGTAATTAAGATTAATCTTCCATCTTCTGCCCAGTCCAGATCCGGATGTGAATAATTATCACAAACTGTCGTTTTCAGCGCATCTATTACCGTATTGCCTGTCACGAAAACTGAGTCAATTTTTTTCCCTTCCCGAAGAAGATTATCTTTTGCTGTTTCCGTCGGAGCAAAGCACCATTTGCTGATTCTATCTATCGCTTCCCTATTAAACTCTTCCGGATAAGGTGAGTCCATGTTATACGTGCGCAACCCCGCTTCCACATGACCAACTGCGATATTCATATAGAAACAAGTGAGCGCTGCAGCAAAAGCTGTAGTCGTGTCGCCGTGAACCAGCACAACATCCGGATCTTCAATCTTCAGGACCTCTTTAAATCTCTCCATTACACGTCCTGTAATATCAAAGAGAGACTGTCCGTCTGTCATGATCGATAAATCATAGTCCGGCTCAACCTGGAATACACTAAGGACAGAATCGAGCATCTGCCGGTGCTGCCCGGAAACGCAGACTACAGCCTGAACATCCGGTCTCTTTTTTAATTCGATAACCAGCGGGCACATTTTAATAGCCTCAGGCCTAGTTCCGAACATAAGGAGGATCTTCATTTCTTACCTCATGATTCTTCTTCTGACAGAATAGTATATTCTTTCCATCTTCGCAAGAATATAACTGCTGTTTGAGTTTTGCTTTGCTATCTGGTCTTTTATTAAGGTTCCAGGCTCATAGTCTTCTCCAAGCTTGATTTTATCCTTTTGCTTTTTCCATGAATACTCATAATCGATAACTTTATTACTCAGGTTTACTCCGTTATTCAACAGCAGTTTGATTCCATGCTTTCGTTGTATTTTCCGTTCTTCAAGCTTCGAATAATATAAATGATGGCATCTTCCATCCAGAAACTGTGCTTTCTGGATCTTGTCATATGCAATTAGCTCACAGTTCAGCAAACTCCCTGCTGCATTCCATGCTTTTTCCCCTATAGATGTACGAATAACCACACTATTGCTGCCAAGGCTTGATGAGTTCTGCTCGGTGTAGTTATCACCTACCGACAGATCCGCCTTAACATTAAGCTTGTCTGCGCAATATAAACATCTTTCCGGCATAAAGTATTCTTTCATGCTGGTTCTTTCTTTTTTATCCAGGAACTGACTGCTTCCGTCAGAGTACTCCATCTTCATATTTCCCGGCCAGCCGCCGCTGTCTTTGTCTTTAAAATGAATATTGTTAAGCGTTTTTCCGGAAGAAAAAGCAGTACTATAGTAATCCCAAATATTATAATTAAACACACTGTCACAGAAAAGGCCAATCAATAAGTAATTCTCTCGCATAAGGCCCATCCGTTTTATAACATTATCCAATCCGCGAATGGCACAGGCAGTACCTATCAGAATCACTTTGTCATTTTTATTGTTGAGAATGTAGGCAACTGCATTTTCATGTGAAACAGCCAAATATCTTGACTTGGGCAACCTATAGTTCGCACTATCCGGTGATACATCTATATCAGTATATGGCTTTGTCTTCAGCTGATGATCATAGCAATATTCATCAACCAGAAAAGCCACGTTATACTCATTTGATTTAAGAAGCGCTGAAACAATTGTTGTAATCACACCGCCGGATGCGGAAAGATGCCTTATCTTCGGATCACAACTCCAGGCATTATAAGCTGTCAAACAATTTCCTATTATCGCTTCCGTTTCTTTGCAGTTGCTCGGATAAGTCATCTCCAATCCTGGGCAAACATCAGAACATAAACCACAATTAACGCAAACATTCGAGTCGACAACTGGCACATACTGCCCTTTCAATCGTTTCCATGAAATGCATTTTGTTGGACAGATATTTTTGCAGATCCCACAGCCTGTGCACAATCCAGCTCTTGCAGTAAACGCTACTGTTATATTCTTCATTGCGATTTAGCCTCGATTTAAAATATGCTTGATCATGGAAACACTTGCCCTGCATTCTTCTCTTTCTCTGTTTAGAAAATAAAACACAAGATTCGGGACGACAAGGCAGATGGCAGCTCTTATTAGCAGAGGCAGAAAACCATCAGGCAACAGACTGCATAACAAATAAGTCATTAAGCCGCCAGCTGCCATTGAAAGAAAATATACAGCCATCTTGCCATAATACTCTTTACTGTTCCGATGGAAAACATATTTGAATATCGTATAGTTTTCCCATGGAATAGAAATAAGAAGCGAAAAAACTGTTGACAGAATAATACCTGAAACACCTATGATTTGTACCAATATAATATTCAGGATAAGGTTAACCACCATGCAAACATAAGGACGAAAACGATCTTCCCACCATATTCCTGCTGCGTCTTTGTATGTGATCGGGATTTTTCGAATCTGATAGATAAAAAAGTATAATGCGAATTGAAGCGCTATGGAGAACGGGAACATCAGCTCTTCATGAACCCAAAGAAACATAAACGGTTGATAGAGACATACAAGGCATACCGTACACCAACCCACAAGCCATGAATTCATAAAGGAAAACTTCAAAAAATCGGAATAGTTTTTTTCTTCAGGCTCTAAAACAAGGCTGTTTCCTAATCCCGCAGTCATTGAAGAATAACAGATGCCAAGAAATCCTGTTATAGAACTCATTATATAGTAATAATTCCCATAAACAGCAATCACATTGAGTCCCAGGAAGGCTGACATTACAATGTTATCTGCTGCATGCAAGACAACTGTATTCAGTTTTGTACCGAAAAGAGCTGCTACTTTTTTCGTTATCGATTCTTTTTGTTTCTGCGAAATCTGACCAGCCGGTACTAAACCAGGAAACAGTTTTTCAACATATATCGCCCGCAGGATATTTGTCAGAATGGTAAATACCGGCATCCATAGAATATACCAGTAGTAATTCTTAGTAATAGCAAGCGCACCCAACATAACCACATAGGAAATTGGGATTATTATCATACTAATCTTACTGTTAATGTCATTTCTCTGGTGTGCCTGAAGCAAAGCATTTTTGTAAGCAAACAGCCAATAGCTAAGAACAGCATTTAACAGATAAAGCAGATAAAGTAGATAGATGTTAATATCTGCAGGTACCTCACCGTGAATGAGCTTCCTTAAAAACGGCATGAGCGCAAGACCAAAAAGCAAAATCAAGCTTCCGATAAAGAAATACAGTTTTCGATATAGGTTCATCAGTGCACATATTGCGCTTTTATCTTCTTTTGCTATTGGCTCATACATGCTGTAGGTCAGTGCACTTCCCACGCCAAGTTCCGTTAAACTTAAAAAACTCAGTATCGAACTGAACAAACTGCTTAATCCCAGATATTCTGTTCCGAGAACATATAGAATAACAGTCCTCGAGATAAACGGAAGAACAATATTCATCATGCGGGAAAGTGAGCCAAAAGCAATATTTCTTACCGCATTTTTCGTTCTGTCAATTTTCATTTTTTTCCATTATCTGATACATATTCTCGATAATCTTTTTTACAATCGTATATTATCTCTCCAAACAGAGCTTCATGCCCCTTTCCTCGCATTTCCAGAGGCGGCGGTATCATGTATTCGCCATACATTTGTTTTAATATCGAATCATAATCTTCTGGAATCCTATATAACCCATCTTCAAAAAAAGCTGTTTTATCCTTTCCATATGCTGAAACCGGAACATTACCTCGTAATTCTGTATCAACAAGTGCGACATTACTATTTGGTTTCATATCCTGAAAAACAAAAGAACCAATAAGTTTACAAATAAGAATCCGAAGTTTCCATGGAATCATAAACAATAGTCTTAGTTTAAATCCCATAGACTGCGCTTCCAAATTTTTTATAGACTCTATATATTCCTTTGCAAGCAGAGTCCTGCAAAATGAAAACGCTCTTTTTTGGAGTATTCTTAAATAATAACTATCATACCAGCTGATCATAGGGAAAATATCAATCCCTATACCAAAATGTATATGCCAATCTTTCCAAATCAACGGTAGTGAAGTTGTTCCATCTGATCGAACTTTAGCCCACATTTCATTATATCCACGATCTGAATAAAATGTTTGCAGGAATAATTCCTTAGGTAGTTCCTTTGGTGCTATAATCAAAAACTTTTTATAATCCTTTACGGGCATTGAGATATCAATATCATTATCCCAAGGAATAAAGCCTTTATGACGAATTGCTCCAAGAAGTGTTCCCCAATTAAGATAATAAGTCAGGTCATTATCCTCACAAACACGTACTACTTCTTTCAAAATTCTTAATCCGCACAATTGGACCTCTCGCAATGAGGACATAATAACCCTCCCGAATCATTATTCAAGCTGAATAATGTCAAACACGTTCTCTTTCTGTATTTCTTCCAAACGCGTTTGAATTAGGAACTTGTTTTCTTCCCTATGAACTTCCATCTCGTGAATCGCTTGATAAAGTTGTTTCTCTGAAATTGGATCCTGAACGTCAAACAAAAAGTTGTCCTGATTAAACAGATGAAGAATTTCTCGATACTTAATTGCCCATCCGATTGCAATACATGGGATGTTATTTTTGTAGGCATGAACAATTGAATGATACCGTGAAGCGATAACAAACTGAAAATGACTTACTATCTCACTAAATTCCAAGCAATTATATTCACGATCAAGAAAAGCAACTCTTTTTTCATCTGAAAACAAAGCTTTGATCAACAGACAAAGAGACTCATCTGAAGAAGCATGGCTAATAATTATAACCTGTTTATCAAGTTGCAGAAGAACAGAAATAATAAAACTATAAAGCTCTTTTGTTCTTTCAATTCCAATTTCTTCAGTCACTTTTTCATTGGGGATTACTCCAACACTATTTTCTGCTATTCTTGGAACATTAATTGATGGTGGTGTCTTGTAAATATGATTTACATCAATATTTCTGTTGTTTAACACCAAATCTGGCTTGAGACATACGTTATTTAGGTTATATCTTCTTTTTAGCGCGTTATAACCATCTTGCTCTCTTGCTGCTATTATACGAACATTTTGAAGAAGTTCCTGAACGCGATCTCCTTGAACCTTTTGGGATTCATCGAAATCAAACGGCCCAAAAGATTGTGGAAGAAGGTAACATGGGATAAAAAACTGTTTTGCGAATTCTAAATGATCTAAGTAATTGGTAATCTGGTTGATTCCCCAGTTTGATCCCAGCCCATAACCACTAATATCTACCATCAGATCGCAATTGCGATAAATATGCTCACATTCAGTAAACTCTGCACGATTGCGCAGCATGCAAGCCATGCGCAAAACAGGATTCTGTTGGGCACGTGCAAACTTTATCGGATACCAACCTGTAAACTGAAAAGCATATTGCTCCTTTTCCTCTTTTTTCCTCCTTTTATCCATCTCAGATAGAAGATAAATCTCATGATCAGGAAAGCGCTTCTTCAGTTCATCAACCGCAACGAAGGTCATCGCCTGGGCACCTTTATTAAAAAGCTCTCCGCCGGTAATTATGATATTTCTCACTTTTTCAGCAGTCCTTTCAGCACATGGGATATTTTGTGCGCTGCAGCCGAGACATAGACGAAAGTGAGCGGCGCACCAATATAGTCGGCACACTGTTTTTTTGTAAGCCGATATGGTTCCTCACAGAAGCTGTGATCACAGTAGAAAGTATACCACATTTTCATCTTTTTCTTGGCTGAATAATGAAGGAACTCCGCTTTCTCACGTAAACACAGCCCGTGGCCCTGAGGATTTTTGATGAAGCGCATACTTCCCTGCATAGTTAAGCCATCTTCCAAATACTTGCAGACCCAAATGATCTCATCAAAGATACGCACCCGGTAGCCATCGTTCGCCATACGGTTCCATGTGATGCAGGGCGTAAGAAAATTCTCTCCTTCAAACTCAGGGTATTTATACTTTCTATGCAACTCTGTATACCAGACGCCTGCATGCTCTCCATCGACCACATCATCTGTATATTCTGGATAACGCACGAATACATTGCAGTCGCGATATAGAGCACCGAGTGGTCGGTTGGGGGAATAATCCTTGCTGGTCCCGCGGTTGCCCACCACTCCCATGAACATAGGCTTTCCTGCAATAGTGTTTTCCCAGTAAACGACGCGTTCAAGTGCATTGTCCGTCAGATAGTCATCGGAGTCCATGATGAAAAACAGCTCGCCCTGCGCCAGATCAAGGCCTTTATTGATGGCTCGACACTTACCACCGTTTGCCTGTTTATAATAGTGAATCGGAAAATCGTTGTTTTCTTCGATCCACTGCGCTACCAGCGCTTCTGTATCATCAGTAGAGCCGTCATCAATGATCAGCCATTCAAAATTGCGAAATGTCTGCCGTTGGATCGAACGGTAGAGCTTCTCAAGCATATACGCACGATTATAGGTTGGAGTAAAGAGCGTGATTTTATACTGGAAATTCATGAATCGTACAACCTTTTGCAATTCTTTTGATGCTAATATTTGATGCTAATAAAGGAAAGTGTGCTTCTTATAGGCCGACTCCAAGAAGATTCTTCAGTGCGCATGTGCTACGCAGGGAAATACCTGAAAGATAATACCATACACAATGACTTGCTCTTACCCCAACATAATCCCGATAGTTTAAGCGGTGCCTTTTTACAACATCACACAGACTTGCAAGCACCTGGTTTCTCTCTGGTTCTGGCAAATACTTCATTGCCATCTGCCCATGGTAGATGCACTTGCTCACAACAGCGAGCTTTGCTTCTCGTTCCATTGACGGGAATTCTCTCTTCAAATATTTATACCGCTGCTCTGAAGCCATCACAGCATCTAGGCGTTTGACGGAATACCTCTCCCCCATAATGCTGCCGGAACGCTGAAAATAGTTATAGCCCAGATAATCGATCACACTGACCCGCGCTGCCAAGCCAATTACCTGATAGCTCCAGAAAACGTCCTCATGGTACTTTCCGACTTCGAATGGAATCGCCATGATCAAATCCGTTTTATATAGTTTGTACCATACCGGCTGCTTCAGCAAAGTCTCCCTCAGAAGTGCTCTCTGTGCCTCTTCCCGGTTCAGGATACAGTTTTCCTGAACCGTCATCAGACGAGGCGGTGAATCGTCTTCCCAGACCATATTGACTGTACAAGCGGCAATATCGCTCTGATCCTTTTTCATTGCCCAGAGTAAACGTTCCAGCATCTCCGGTTCTATCCAGTCGTCGCTGTCTATAAAAGACATGTATTCGCCAGTAGCCGCGGCCATCCCGACGTTTCTTGCATCGGACAAGCCGCCGTTTGCTTTGTGGATCACCCTGACGCGACTATCACGCTTCGCCCAGCCGTCACACATAGCCGGGCAGTTATCCGGCGAGCCGTCATCTACAAGGAGGATCTCCATATTCTGATACGTCTGGTCGACAATTGACTGTAAGCACCGGTCCAGATAAGGCTCTACCTTGTAGATTGGAACGATCACGGAAATAAGATCTTTCACATACATAAAAGCATTCTTCCCTTAAAGGACAACTTCAGAATAATCCTCAAGATGAGACCACTGCTTCGGCGTCATATAATCAGCTCCATAAATGCCGCTCAAATATCCGTTCGCATCAGCCGGACCCCAGAAGCTTGTTTCCCTGAACCGGTAAAGCTTTCGTTCGTCAAAAAAAGCTTTCTTGAAGAATACATCATTTTCAACGGTAAACAAATAGTATTCATCCGATTTCTCACTCCCCAACAATTCAACAAAACCCTGTAGCAGATAATCGATTCGAAGGGACAATCCCGCGGGAATCTTGCTGAGGAAAATGAAAATTTTCCTGTCCGGATGTAAATCAGCATGGAGGAATCTGCACCGATAGGATTGTAAAACTTTTCTCATCAGGGACTGGAGCTTTTTTGTGACCTGATTATTCCCTGCATTCGTATATGGAAAAATATCGCACCAAATACCCTGATGGATTGGCATTTTTGACCAGGAAGCATCGTCCCTCATCACAGTACCGTTTTTCCTCAAGCGAAACATAATAAACGGAGATCGAATATCTGTATTCGGACACTGAAGGAAGAACTTCCGGCTATTAATCAGTTTCACAAGCTTTCGGGCATCTTTGAGTGGCATCTGAACATCGACATCATCATCCCATGGGATAAAGCCATGATGTCGGTATGCGCCAAGCATTGTCCCGTAGCTCATTGTATATATCAGTCCATTTTCTTCACAGAAATCATGCAAAAAATGCAGGATTTCAAACTCTACATCCTGAACTTGACCAACCGTAGCCACAATCGATTCTCCTTTTTTCTTGCATTATTGCATCGCAAGAATACGCTCCACAATGTCGCGAGAGGCAAAGCAATTCACCGGCTCATTTCTGATACCGTCAAGATCCCCCGATTTGATTCTTTTAATCGCGGCTCGTATGCTTTCAGTGTCGTTGTTGCAGAAAACATATCGATTCAATGGACCAAAGAAGGCTTTCAAAACCTGCTGCTCTTCCTCTGTTCCGTCCATAATGAAGAGGATAATCCTGTCTGTCTCTGAATACTCGTAGATCTTCCCAGGAATCTGTCCGCCCATTCTATTGCACAGGAAAACGAGAACGTCTGTATTTTCCTCTAACCGTCGCATATCTCCGATGCCCATCCGAGGATATAGTTTGATCTTGTCTATAGGGGCAAACAGTCCGCTGGGATCTCCGCAGATTGAAACATCAATTTCCTCTGCTTTTGCTGCTTTATAAAAAGGCCCGAGGTCTCTGACCTTGGGATGATAGTTTCCAAAATAGCCGAATGTTATACCCTTATGATCTGTCTTGGCTATATTTGCTCCATTACCATAACTTGGTACAGGCTGCCAGAACATCTTTTTCGCAGCATCCGGGAACAACTGCTTTTGTTTCTCCACAGTGATTGGGCTCACATAGCAGACTTTTTCAGCTGTGTCCAGGATTCTTTTTTCTTCCTGATATACTTCTTCATTTTTATTGAATCCAAAAAGATCGTCATACCACGGGTCTTCCCAGAGCTGGATCCAATGTTTATGCCTGACCTGTCCCGAACTGATGAGTTCATATGCCAACTTGTGGCTGGTAATGGGGGTGGAAAGAGAAACTACATAATCAAAGACCTCTTCGGCAGTGTATTTTCTGGCTTTCCTCAAAAAAATCCTATGCAGACCGTCATCTTTGTACAAAGAAAGCAGCTTCTTTTTTAATGATTTAATAATGAGCGCCTTCTTGTTTTCAATCGCAGACACCTCTGTTTCAATTGAAACGGGAACGTTCTTCTGATTCCGTCTTTTAATAGCTGAGAGTTTCTCATACAATGTCATACCACTGAACAGTATGCAGTTTACTCCGGAGGGATAAGAAAGGTCCGGATCCACTCTGTACCCACTTTTACTTTTGCTGAGCAAAGTAACACTGCAATCTGCTTCTACAAGCCCTTTTAAATATGCGAGATGGCATAGATTTGCAGAAGAGTTCACCAATATGCAATCGCAATTGATTACCAGAACGCTCGTTTTTCTGTTGTTCATTTGGAACCTCCTGACGATTCTAATTTGAGAGGTAACCATACATTCTGCTCATGTAGTCCGAAAACTATTGTTTAATACCGCCACCCATCTTTCGAACAAATTCTGTGTCCCTCAACCCGACAAATGTCCTTATACGTTTTATACACAACAGATCAATACTCGTGCTTAGTTTAAGACTGTTTTCCTGCAACATTATCTCCCTCTCGTTTTGATTCTTTGGTATATTGGTGCCAGAATTTCCTTTGCTCGTATCTGTGCCATTTTTATTTTTGCAGTTTCATGGATAGAACTGCCCGTACATTCATTCACAATATCCACCATTTCCCCTGCCAACGCATAATACACCGGTTTAATATAATGGTTGAAGTGGTCGTAAAAACTGTTTTGGTCAACCAGATACTTATTCACGTCCAACAGTCTTATATTGTCTTTATCTGATGCCCACTTACGGACAGCAAGATTCATCTCCTGATGAACGAGATGCCGGTCGTTATAGGCGGGAAATATGTTTTTTTCATAATATAATTCCCCGCCAAGCATAATCACCAATGTGCAGAAACTTGAGAGATGTTCACGGATGTACTGAAGATTCTCCACCAACTGTTCCGGAGTATTTCGTCCGATGAATTGATACTTATCTGAAAATTCTTCCAAAATCTTTCTGTTAAATCGGAACCCTGCAGTGTTATATTCCCCGGCAAGAAGACCCGGCCAACTGTGCGGATCTGTGATCGGATGGATATACTCCAGAAATGCAAGTTTCTCACCAGTATGTTTTCTCTGATAAACGCCAAGATTTGCATCCGTCAGGATACTTATAAATACAACCCGATAGGGGGTTTTGTAGATGGCATCATTATACATTCCAGTGTCTGTAAAAGGAACTTCAGCGAGAATCCTTAACTTCTGTTCTTTCGATAATCGGTTTGCTTCAACCAGATGTGTGGTATGTCCCGTCGACTCAACAAGAAGACCTGTATCAGTGGTATAGGTAAATTCCGTATCGAAGAGTTCTGTGTCAGCAATGTACGGATATATTTGAAAGAGATCACACGGCCCTTTCACCAGCACAGTATGCTCCTTCAGATTCTGAATCGACTTTTTTTCGGCTTTCCCGGAACCCTTTTCCTGGTTGATCCAAGCTGGGCCTTCTTTGATGGAGAGATCACTGATAATTTCTCCAACGACATCCAGCCGAGGTCTGCCAAGCTCGTTATACACATACTGTTCGATTCCCATGCCTAACGTTCGACAGGAAAAAACGAAATGAATCAATTCGTTATCTCGCAGAGCATAAAAGCCCACGATCCCATAATCTCCAAATCGATCTGTCACAGAAACATATCCGGTCTGGATAGAATTGTCCTCCAGAAGCTGACGCAGTTCTTCTTCTGTACTTCTGATCTTTGTAAAGTTCAGCTGATTGGAACGCAGGATGAGATCATGGATCCTTTCCAGATGATTCAGACAATCCTCGGCAATAACGACCTGAATGTTGCTCTGTCTCAGAAACTCTTCATTCGAAGTGAAATGGGACTTTTCCTTTTTCTTTTCTTCCAATACGCGATACTGCTGCAGGCGTTTATGCCCACTGTCTTTTTTTTCTGTTGCCAATGCTTTTTTAAGAAGGTCCGGAATGATTTCCGGGCCTTCAGTCATGATATCAGGGCAGAAAAACCGGACTTCTTCTCTGTTGGAAGGATTATCGTCAAGAAACAGAACATTGACTTCACGGAGCTGCATATCCGCTATAAGGTCTTTTGTTCTTTGCCCCTTCGATTCCCAGTTTATGGACGGAAAAACAAAATACTGCCACAGATCCTGTCGTTCCAGTTCTGCTTTCACCTCTGAAAAATCATTTTTGCTGCATATGGAATTAACGATACCAATATCTGTTAACTGTTTCAGAAGCAGTTTTATGCTTTCAGGTATAACCGCACCGCCTTCTGTCAACGTCCCTTGCCAGAAGGTCTCATCCAAGTCCCATATGATCAGTTTTATCTTCTCAAATTGAATCATTTTTCTTTATTGATCAAACAATCCTTCCAGCATTTCTTCCACAGCATGAACGGTCTTTTCCTTGCTGAACATCTTTCCCCGTTCTTCCGCCTGCTTTTTGTAATAAGCAAGCAATTTCGGATCGTCCAGCAGTCGTTTGATTCCCTCATAGAGAGCTTCTTCGCTGTTTTCTGTCACGATGCCGTATTCATTATTTTCTCCAAGCATCTCCTTCATCCCAGAGACATCAACAGTACATACTGGAGTCCCGACAATGAGGGCTTCCGTTGCTGCCGTGGAAAATCCTTCAGAATAGCTGGAACATATGAACAAATCGCACTTGGCTACATACTTATATGGGTTCAACTGATACCCAAGGAAATGGACTGTATCTTCCAGATTATTCTCTTGAACAATCGACTTCAGTTTTAATACCATCGGGCCGGTTCCCAAAATGTATAAGCAAAATATATATCCTTCTGTCTGCAGCCTTTTTATTATGCTGAGCAGTCTTTCATATCCTTTTGACTTTTTTAAGGTACCAACAGCAATCAGTCTCAATCCTCTGAATTCCTGAAAAACATCTGTGTTTTCCTTTGCTTTATCCAATATAACATCTGATTCTACTGTGTTGTGCAAAACAGCACACGGTTTAGAGTAGTTGATTATTCCGCAAAAGTCTTTTTTTACGAATTCAGAGACACATATTATTTTTTGAAATCGATTATAACAATTTCTTGCCTCTTTTTCATTTCTGAATGAATCAGCCAAGTGTTCTATATTGCTCTGCTGCACGTGGATCCAGCAGACAAGTTTTGTTCCGGGATTTTCACAGCCGCTGATTATCCTGGCAGAAGATCCTTCCAAATATGATACTTCAACATCATATGTCTCTTTAACAAAAAGACGGTGCAGTTTTTCCGGTTTAAACAATTTCATCCAATACCTGTTGGCAGGAATCATGCGCGAGAAAACTGTATGAAAGTGTACATCAGAGAGTAAAAACTGCTCGTTAATGCCCCCTCCGAAAAGGGCAGTAACCGAGATATCAAACTTGCTGCGGTCAAGATTGTTGACCAGATTAACAAGCACTTTTTCCGCCCCGCCCTGACCAAGATCATGGATGAGAAAGAGAACTTTTATCATAAAATGCTCACATTATCTTTTTCTATGTAAATTATACGAATGAATCTTTCTATAGATGCCATAGGGTACAAATGCTCTCAGGACCAGAAGATATGGCTTGATGCATATGAACCCCCTATAACCCATCAGTTTGTAGCCGCGGTTGCGTGTTCTGGCGCTGTTCAATCTTGCCTGAAAAGTGCGTCTTTTCACAGCATTTTCGTTTTCCAGGATCACATAGAGTTCATCCGGTAGATTATATCCTCTGAACCCTGCAGAAAGAAAACGACACCAAAGATCAACATCTTCAACACGCAAAACCATCGGGTCCAAAGAATAACCACCCAAAGCATCATATACCCGTTTATACGTCATGATCGTTGCATGGGAAAAGGCATTATCCCGCAGCATGGTCTCTTTTGTAGGTTCCGGTGTTTTTATGATGGAAGCAATCTTTTTTTCTCCGTCAGAAACCGTCACACCTGTACCAACAAGATCGTATTCCGGATGTTCACGAAGAAAAGAAACCTGTTTCTCAAATCGCTCGGGCAGACACCAGTCATCTGCATCCATACGGGCAACAAAATCGGTCTTTACATATTCAAGGCAGCGATTCAGCGAATACGGAAGCTTTCTGTTTACTTCGTTTGTAATTATGACGAATCTGTCAGGATACTGTTCCTCATAGCTTTTCAAGATAGCAAGAGAATTATCTGACGATCCGTCATCACAGCAGATCATCACCCAGTCGGAATAAGTCTGGGTCAAGATGGATTCAATGGCTTTTGAAAGCGTCTTCTCGCAATTATAACAGGCCATGATCACTGAAATCTTTTCATTCATTTTCGAAGACCTTTACCAACTGTTTCTCTTTTAATTGCCCGTTGAACCTATACTTTATGCAGCGATCTGAAGTTTTTTCTTCTGAAAAGCCGATCTCTTCCAGCGTTCTCCTCAACAATGCATTCTTATTTGTTAACTGCACTTCGAAAATACCTGTCTTGCAGTTTTCACTATCCAGCAGTGCGGCAAACAGCGCGCTTTCCACATATTTTCCGGCGACGCGGCAAGACATGGCGAATTCTGTGAACACCAGCTGGTTGTCTTTAACCGTATATTGTCCAAACCCAACGATTCCGTAGCTTCCGAAATCGTCCTCACAGCGGAATGCAAAGTTTTTATACTCCGGCCTTTCCAGTACAGTCTTAAATTCATCAGGTGTGTATTTTGTTCCGGACATATTTAATTGATTAGTCCGTGCCACAAGCTCATAGCACCGGAGCAGTTCTTCCTCCGTTTGTGGTTCAAAAAGATGAATGCGAAGATGGCATTGTTTCAGGAAGGAAATCGTATCCGAATTATCTGCTGCTCGTACCTGATTTCTCTTCTCTTCTGCCTTGTACATAGCCCTGCGGTTCCGGCTCTCCTCCGTAACAACTACCGAAAATTCCGGCTTCTCAGGCAGTGAACTCAATTCTGAAATATCATAAGTCCTCACCTGAGGGCACATAGTGGAAACCTGTTCCCGCTCGAAAGCAGAATCATCCAGAAGCGCAAGAGTATCCAGTCCGATATTTAACTCTTTTGCGATCTGACGCATAGATTCGCTTTTGGCATTCCAATGGATCTGCGGATAAAGGAAATAGTCTGCCACGCCAAGGCGTTTCAACTGCTGCCAGGCAGGATCAAAATCATTTTTACTCGCGACAGACTGAAGAATGCCGCGTTCATCCAGCGCTTTCAGCAAATCAGAAACTCCGGGACGCAGTTGCAAGCTGTTCTCTTCCGACTCGATCAGAATCCCGTCCCAAAGCGTATTATCCAGGTCCCAGACCAGGCACTTTACCTTCTCGGCCGGTTTGCTTTTTTCAGCTGGTTTCCCCTTTACAAAATCGCACCAGAGGATCTCGATCTCCGCTTCCCGGTTTTTTTCCGGATAAACTTTAACAAGGTAATTGGCTGCCCAGCAAGCAGGTGCAAGATGTGCTTTGTCTATAACGATCAGATTTTCGCCCGGATGAAGATCCAATGAAGTTCTAAACTTAGCTTCATGATCGTTATAGACTTCCAGGATCAGCCGGAATGGCTCATCTTCAAAACTAAAGCCATGAAAAACGAACGCATCTGGCTCATTGGAGAGGCCGTTGATCTTTCGTAAATCTCTTCTTCTCAGGTATTCCAGTGTACGTATACTTTCCCAGCGAGCTTTCTGCGGAAGTTTACTTCTATTGATCCCAGAAAGCTTTTTCCCAAAACTCTCGTTTTTCTCTGTTAGCTTCTGGTAATCCGGAACAGATAACATGGCAGGAAAAATGATCGTCATCATATTTCCCCATTTGCGGAATTTCAGTCTTGCCGCCTGCCCGCAGCACCCATTTTTGTTTTCCGAAACAAAAATGCCATCTGCAAATCGTTTGCACCGGCCGTCTGACCGCGGCAAATAATGCAGACAGCTGGAAAAACAGGCAGGCGCAGAGCATTCCAGGCAGTGCTCTTCCCACATGGTCGGGCGAACGGCTTCGATCTGGAAAACGTCCTGTATTTTTAACTGATAGTCCGCTATTATGTCAGGGGCGGATTCCGCATAATAGAACTGATACATGCTTACCTCAATAATAATTATCCAGCGATTCCATCTCTTCTGCCAGTTCCCGCATCGTCATGCTGCGCATACCGTATCTGGCTTTCAATTCATCATAATAAGAAAAAATATCTTCCAATTGCCGCACATGATAGTCAGTTTTTGTTCCGATATTGTGAGGATGCCACCAGAGATGAAAGCAAATGCCGTTCTTTGCTGCATGGAGCATCTGCTTCTTAATTCTCCGAATCTTTTGATCTTCCATAAAAGAAAGCGGTGCAAAATAAGGTTTATACATGCGGGAACCCGAAAGATTCCAAATCCCGTTTTCTTTTTTTGGGATATATCCTCCCTGCCCTGTCAGTGGAAAATAAACATCCAGAAGACGAAGCGCGCGAAGCAATGGCCGGAACTTTATTCTTTTATGGATCCAGTCATTCTCTTCATCACGGAATGCAGTAAATCCCAATTCACTCAGCATCGCATTATATTCGGGTACACTCTGGTTTCTCGGCAGCACAAGCGACGTTGTTTCAAATCCGCTCTCTTTCGCTATAGAAACAGCTGATTGCAGATCCGTAAAAAACTGTTCCTTTGTCTGCCCCGGTTCCCGGCAGTAATAATGGCTGAAGGTGTGGGACGCGATCTCCATATTTGGAGTTTCTGCAATTTTTCTTATCAGGTCCGGTGCAAAGAAGCACATGGATTCTGTCTCTAAAACCGGGTCTGATAACAAACGATAAGAAGAGCGTTCCGGCAATACATATGATGGTCTCTCGGATTCTGCCGGGGCAGCGCTCGAAGCTTCCTGAGCATTTTTAGCAAATAGTAATCCGACCGTTGCCCAGGTTGCATGGATTTGATGTTCACTAAAGAGTTTCAACAGTTTAGAAATAGCTGATCTGACGCCCAGGATATTCTCCCTATAGGAATCTAAAGTCCTAACATCCTGCATGCCCCAGAACAACTCAAAATCCAATGAAATGATCAAAGTGCCAGGCATTTCATCTGCTCCCTACTTACAGCAATCCCCAAGTCGGTCCCATCTGGTAATAGAAAAAGGCGCAGTATGTAGCTACGAATATGCCATTGATCAATACTGCAGATCCTGGCTCAAACACTTCACTGATGAGCCAAGGGATCAATATATAGTTGGACAGGCTGAAGTAGATGGGAATCCGCCCGGCAATTGCACCGCTCGTGAAAAAGCTGAATACATAGAACGCAGTTGCAACGATGGAGAGATTGACACAAGTATTGATCATAGGGTCGTCAGCAGCTCTAATATAGCGGTAGAATACAAGAGAAAGTATGGTTGGCACAGCGTAAAAAAGAACCCGGAATAAATTGGTACCTTCGCCTTCCGCCAGCTGTATGGCATCTGCTTCATACACGGTATCTTCCGCTGTCTTGGAAATAAAATCTGTAACAACATCAAGATAATATACTGCAACAACCACTGCAATTATAAATGCAATAGTTCGAAGATTCCATGCACGCCCATTAACGATAAAGATAAATGGAAGAAAAACAAGAGCCGTAATATGTATAGTGCTGGCTAATAACGTAATAAGAATGACCGGAATATACTGTCTTCTCACCAAAAGAGGCAGACTCGCAAAAATCAACGCAACAGCAATAAACTGGCGCATGCCGTTATGCATCCAGGCAATATAATCCGTAGATGCAATAAAGAAAAACATGCTGAGCCAAAAACTGCGGGAATACTTTCGGTATACCAGCACCAGGCATAACATCTGTATTGCCGCTATGAAAAAGAAAAATACAATGTCCGAGCGAGAAATCAAACTTTTAAATACAACTTCGAAAAATGCATATCCCTGATCCTTGGAACGTGACAGGGCATAAGAAATAGCACTAGACAGGCCTACCGGGACATTGGTAAAACGTAAGCGATATGCAAATGTGTCTCCATATCCGTTGCCACGCCATGCTGCCCAGAACACATACGGCAATGCAGTGATCATGGCAGGGAGGAAAAACCAGCGTGGTTCATGATGGCCAAGCACATTTTCTTCCTTTTGAGGAACAAAAAAATAACAGAAACCGCCGGCAAGAAACATCCAGATCAGGAGCCACCAGAAATTTTGAAGACGAAAGGACATATTTCTTCCTCCGGAAGAGAGTAACTAGTAACTAATCATTAGTTAGAGTTTCAAGAACGCGGGAGACGACAGTATTGCGGTTGAAATGCTGTTCGACGAGTTTTCGGCTTTCATTTCCCATTTGTTGGCGTTGTTCACCGGAAAGTTCACAGAAGCGCTTCATAGCCTGATAAAGAATATCTGCGTTCTGTTTGGGAACAAGAAATCCTGTTTTTCCATTGTCAACCGCCTCCCGACAGCCGGGAATATCAGAGGTGATAAGAGGCCGACCGATAGCGGCAGCCTCCAGAAGCACATTGCTCATGCCTTCATGCCAACTGGGTAATACTGCGCAGTGACAGGACGTATAAAAAGGCTTCGGGTCCTGCTGAAACCCGTGGAAAGAAAGAATACCGCGGGCGGCAAGATCTTCCATCTTTGTTTTATACTCTTCCTCATCGAAGAAGCCTACGATGACAAAGAAGACTTTATCCGGATGTTCTGTTTTTAGTCTTTCCGCCGCTTCCAAAAGCTCATCGATTCCCTTTTCCCTCATAATACGGCCAAGATAAAGGAAATGGATGCCGTTTTCTTCTGATGGCCAGGGTTTCTGCTGATATTCCTGCAGATTGATCCCGGCGCCGGGTAGAAGCGTGATCATTTCCTTTGGGAGTATTCCGCGATTCAGGAATTCATCCGCATTGGCATTATTCTCAAAAAAGACAGTTTTTGCTTTACGAAGTGCCCGGCGATACAGCAGCGAAGCAATGCTCGCCATGGGATCTGTCTGGAAGGCGGTGCCGAGTCCCTGTACATTGGCGCAATACGGAATGCCGACATGCTGACAGGCTAATCCACCATAGATATTCGGTTTGATGGAGTACGTAAGGACCAGGTCCGGTTTCTCTTTTTTTATAAGCTGTTTGTAAAACCTCAGAAGCTTCAGCTCTGAAACAGGGTTGACGCCACGACGGTCAAGCTCGGTCGCTATACAGCGGCAACCCAAATCAATAAAGTCCTGTTCGTGGCCGACAAATGGAGTGCTGATGACCACTTCGCCTTTCTGCAGCAAAGCTTCGATGAGTTCTCTGCGAAAGTGCCAGAGCATGTAGCTGTGGTTGGTGAGAATTAGATATTTAGGCATTAGTCAATAGTCAATAGTCAATAGTCATTAGTCATCAGTGAATAGCGATTAGGGATTAGAGGACGAGGGATGCGATAAGATTCTTCGTCTCCGCTCAGAATGACATAAACAGTAGACTAAATAGAATCAGTGTTTGCCTTCGGAGATGCCGGATTGGCGGAGGACGGGGAGAATCGTGCCGAAGAAGCAACGGAGGTCAAACAGGAAAGAAAGGTTTTGAGCGTATTCGCCGTCAAAACGGGCTTTTTCCTGAATGGAGAGCTCGTCTCTCCCGTTGATCTGCGCCCAGCCGGTGAGGCCAGGCATTACATCATTGGCTCCAACTTTCTCACGTTCGGCAATCAGGTCATCCTGGTTCCAGAGCGCAGGCCGCGGGCCGACAATGGAGATGTCGTGCGTGACGGCAATGTTCCAGATCTGAGGCAACTCATCCAGGCTGGTACGTCGCAGGAACTTGCCTACACGGGTGATCCATTGTTCAGGATTGGAAAGCATGTGAGTGGGAACATCATGCGGCGTATCGGTGCGCATGGTGCGGAATTTGAGGATGTTGAAGTACGTGAGCACGCCGTTCTTCTTTTTGCCCACACGGCGCTGTTTGAAAAGCACCGGGCCGGGATCATCAATCAGAACAGCCAGGGAGATGAGAAGGTAGAGGGGAGACAAAACCAAAAGGCCTGTTAAGCCGATAAACCGGTCTAAGATTGATTTACCAATATTGCGATAAAAGTGGTTTAACATCTCAGTCATAAAGCCTTTCGGTTTTCATGATTCATGATTTAGATACGGAACTGCCGGAAGTGCCATAGGAACCATAACTGCCGAAACCGTACCCATAACGGGATTTGGAATAACCATAATAACCGCTGCCCTGATGAAGTTTTCCTCCGTTCAGGATGCAGCCGGCAAAAGGAGCGTCGCTAGCGGTGAGTTCCTCCACACCTTCATAGATATAACGGCGGCGGGCAAAGTCGCTCATCACAACATAAGCTACGGAATCGACGTACTGGACCAGCATCATAGCGTCGACCAGCACGGCGGAAGGCGGCGTGTCGAGGATGACGATATCCGCATTATCCGAGAGCACTTCGATCAGTTTTTTCATGGATTCGCTGCCCAGGATCTCAACGAGCTTGGAATTGCGCTCGCCACCCGGGAGCAGACGCAAGCCAATAGGCTCACCGTTCTGATCGGTAACTGTGTACAAAGCGTCACGCAGCTTTGCTTTTCCTTGCAGAACGGGGATCAGGCCGGGGAATTTCTCCTGGATATTAAAGATCTCGTGCGTGGTAGGATTGCGGAGATCGCAGTCGACCAGGATGACTTTTTTCCCTTTCAGAGCCATGGAAATGGCCAGATTCGCCGCAACGGTCGATTTGCCTTCGCCGGAAATAGAGCTTGTGACCATCAGAACTTTTTTGCCCTCCATCTGACGCTCTAAGCGTGTGCGAATGAGGCGCATGGCTTCAATATAATCCTGCCTGTTGGCATTGGTGAGAATATTGATCTCTTCATTTGCCGTGTTTTTGCTGCGGCGGCGTTTTGTCACAATGGGAAGGGTGCCAAGACACGGCACATTGATTAGCGCGCGCAGATCTTTTTCCGTGCGGACCGTACGGAACGTGGCGGCATAAATCATAATGATGAAGATGCCAAGTAATGCGCCAAGAATGATACCGCGGCGGAGAGATCCACGCACGACCGTTTCTTTCCCCGTATCCGTCGGAACGCCCGTATCGTCTATAACGGTAAGCGTTGTCTGACCAACGACGTATTGCGCAACTTCGGGATAATTCCTGATCACCGACCGCAGCACATCATAGGCACTCTGAGGGTCAGAGCTCGTTACGGATATGGTAAGCAGATTGGTGCCGGAGATATTACTGACGCTGATGGTTCCGGGAACAGATTTTACTCCCAGATCGGCAGCGATCACGTCCTTAAGAGCGCCGCTTGTCAATATATACGGGAAAACTCTGCCCATCTGCTCGGCTGTATTTCGGTTAGCAGAACTTGTGCTGTAAGTCAACGCAACCGAAGCCGTTGCTTCCGCGCGATAAGACGGAGAGTAGTTTACGCTGGCGCGGTAATACATGGCGAGTCCGCCCAGCACGGCCAGCACCACAACGATCCACCACATGCGTTTGAAACGGTGGAAAAAGTCGTTGACGAAGGAGAGAACATCCACTTTTTCGAGTTCTACAACTCGTTCTTCATGATTCTCGTTCATACTGTCTCCTCTCCTGCTGTCCTGGTATCCGCTTCAGTTTCTATCGATGTTTTTTCGGCTCCGTCATCTCTGGCGTTCGCTTCAACGCCGTAACGACCGTAGCGGCCGTAATTGCCGTAACGTCCGTAACGACCATAGCGGCCGTAATTGCCGTAACGTCCGTATCCGCCGTAACCGCCGACAACACGGCGGGCGCCGGGCACGGTGCGCACTTCGTTGAGGATGCAGCCGGCAAACTCCGCGCTGCAGTCGCGCAGAGCGTCGATCGCGTCGTTCAGCTGCGGTGCCGGATCCAGATCATACTTCACAACAAGAACGCTCATGTCGGCCATATCTGCAAGCACTTCAGCGTCGGCCATGAGCGACATGGGCGGCGTGTCGATAACGACGAAATCAAAATGGGATTTGCTTACTTCCACCAGCCGGCGCATCATCGGATTGGATACGATATCGGTGGAGTTGGGCTGATTCTCTTTGGTGAGTATCATATAGATACCGCGTTTTTCATCGTAGCGGAGCACGTCGTCCATAGTTGCTCTTCCCTGCAGAAGATCCGCCAGAGAATAGGAGATCTTCTCATTCGGAGCAAGAAAGTGCTTCCACTGGGAAGGACGGCGCAGGTCGCAGTCGAGCAGCAGGACCCGATATCCCTGCTGGGCAAAGGATAGCGCAAGGTTGGCAGAAACGGAGGATTTTCCTTCGTGCTCGCCATAGCTGGTGACAACAATGGCTTTGGCTCCATGGCGCCGGGCATGGCCGGAGATCTGTGCGGCGATCTTCTTATATCGCTCCACAAATTCAAAGCGCGCGGTAAGCTCGGTGATCAGATACTTCTTTCTCCTGTGTTTCAGAAAATCACTGAAAGAATTATACTTCCCGTCGTAATACAGCATACCGAGGCTTCTGGCGTCCAGAAGAGTTTCCAGATCCTTTTCGCTCTTAATGGTGGGCTTTCGGTAGGAAAGATACATGAATATAATCAGCAGCAGCACAAAGGCGATCATAAAAAAGCGCGCAGACTGGCGGATCGCTGTAAAGGAAGCATCCGGACCGGTGGGAACCGCAGGCTCCTGCAGTACATCAAGGACCATATCGGTGGAGACATATTGCGTCAGGGAAGAAATGTTATCCATGATGGAACGCGTGATCCGGTAGGTATTATAGGGTGAATCTGCCGTAACGCGCAGGGTGAGAAGGTTGGTACCCTCGATGACACTGGCTGACGTGCTGGCCGAAAACTCGGAAAGGCCGAGTTCTTTGGCTACACGCTTTTTCATCAGGTTGGAATTGAGGATATTGGTAAAACTGTCGGCCATGGTGTTGGCTGCGGACAGGTTGGAATATGTGGTGGTGGAGGTACGGGAGGTTACCACGAAGGTGGCCGTGGTGGTATATGTGTTGCGATAATCCTTGCGAACCGACATGTTCATGATCATCGCAACAGCAAGCGCGCCGAGAAAGATGACCCATAAATTGCGCAGAACATCGCGAAGAACACTGTAAAGATCCAGACGATCAAACAGGGAGGTAACAGTGATTTTATTTTCGTTCATGCTGCCGCCTCCAGAATCAGATAGGCATAGCTGGTGCCTAACGTGGATTTCTCGCCGTTTAGCGTCCGGGAGAGAGAATAGGTAATAGGATAAACACCGGGTGTGTTGTAATCGACGCCTGAATCATTGACCGTGATATCAGTGAAGGAATAATTGGTCGCTTCGAAACGGCGTACTGCTCCGGAGCTCCACACCCCGTTGATATTAGCACGCAGATCGGGACGAACATCGCCGACGGTGGCATAAATGATGTAGTCGCTGAGTGACGGCGCCGGCTGAGAATAATCCGCATAGCTTTCATACCTTGCCGTAAGCTCAAGCGCAGAGGTGTCGCCGGCGGAATTCGTCACCTGGACGGTGACCGGTTCTGTGGCCAGTTCGTCGCTGACGATCTCCTTATTGCCCGTACTCACACGGATCTTTGTGGAGATATTACCGTCAATGCAGTCGTCAGCGCTGAAAGCAGTGAGGTAATCGACCTTGGTGCTGCCTTCAATATAGCGCAGCGGACTGGTAAGTGAAAGATGCGGCGAATGATAATCGGTGTAGGTAACTTCCCGTGTATAGGTGCCGACATTGGAGTTGTTGTCAAAGGCGGCGTAGTTTACGCGAAGTGTACCCTTGCTTGAAAACTTTGTTTTTGAGGCAACTACCAGTGTGTTTGTCACATCGCCGTCTTTTTTATCATAGGCAGTCATTCCGGCGAGATATTCGGCGTCAGTCGCATTGACGCTGAGAAAAATGGTGTCGGAATCAGCGGTGATCTCGGGCGGTTCATAGTCGGAAGTGAGCTGTTCCCGCACACGGGTCACGCCAAAAACAACGAGGACGATGAGAAAGAAGATGACGATGAGGATACGTAATCTGCGCATAGAGGGAAACCTCCGGGATTTTAGTCATTAGTCATTAGTCACTAGTCATTAGTCACAAGGAATTAGTCGAAGGGTAACGGTTCGAAGCCTAGGAGGGAGTCGCCACGGAGGATACGGGCAGGGTTTTCCTCCAGGAGGAGTTCAGCATAGTCTTCATCATAGAGTTCGGAAATACGCTGATATACTGTGGACATATGGGTGGTGCGGCGGTATGGATTGTGGGCATCGCTGGCTATGCATGCAATCAGGCCATGATCCAGCAAGCGCATTGCCGTGCGCTGAGGGCCGGTTCCGAAACGGCCGAGGATGCTGCCTTTGTTGAGCTGAAGAGCACAGCCGTGTGTGCACCAGGTGTATGCGATCTGCAAATCGTCCTGCACAAAGAAATATCGCTCAGGATGGGCGATCACCGGGCGAAAGCCCAAAGCGATGCAGGCATCGAGAATATGGCGGCAGAAACCGGGGTCTTCATCAAATGCAAACTCTGTGAGGAAATACGTTGTACCGTTCAGAGTCCACACCCTCCCCTGTCGCAGCAGATCCGGGAGTTGTTCCGTGGCATAGATCTCCATGCCGCGGAAAAGTTTTATGGGAATGTGATGATGGTCTTTTTCCCTTTCCAGGCGCTGAAAAAGAGTATCCAGTTCCGGGGAAACATAATTATCAAACTCGCCGGGAATGTTACAGTGCGGGGTTGCCACAAGGGTGTGGACTCCGCTGTCAGTAGCCTGCTCGAGCAGGTCCAGCGCGGTGTCGAAGCCGTCGGCGCCATCGTCGATCCCCGGGAGGACATGCGTGTGAATATCGATCATAGTGTAGTCATTAGTCACTAGTCATTAGTCATTAGTGAGTTTTTTGATAAGAGCATTCAACATTTTTCCTGTTTCATCACAGAGTTTCAAGGCATTGGTCAAATCAGACTCAGTAACATAACCAAGACGCTTTGCAATCAGCAGCTGTGTTTCCACTTCGTATTTGGAGCCTCTTGCTATATTAAGAAAACGAATGAAATCGTTCTTCGCATTGCGACCATAACCTTCCGCAATATTGGAAGGAATTGAAACAACTGACCTTCTAAGCTGGTCGGTCAAGGCATATTGCTCCTGCTCTGGGAATTTCCTTAGAAGTCTATATACTTCCTCAACCAGCAGCATGGATTTCTGCCAGACTGTAAGTTCCTGAAAGCTTTTCATAATACTCCATTACTAATGACTATTGACTAGTCACTAATCACTGGATTTTTAATCGCCGGGCGATTAAAAATCCATAGCCATTCGGGCGGATTCTTCTTCAGAGAGTTCAGTCACCTGAGTCTCCATCACACGGTATACACGTTCACACATGTTCAGAACGGAAGGCCTGTGTGTGGTGACGATGCAGGTCTTGTTCGGGTGCTGCCGGATGATGTTTTTCAGAACCTGCCGCTCGGTGGTTACGTCGAGAGCAGAGGTGGCTTCATCCAGGAGGAGAATAGGCGCGTCACGCAGGACAGCGCGGGCAATGGCAATGCGCTGTGCCTGGCCTTCGGAGAGACCGCGGCCGCGTTCACGGATCATGGTGTTGATACCCTCCGGCTTCTGGGAAACAAAATCCCATGCGCAGGCGATCTTCAGGGCTTCGATGATCTCCTCGTCGGTGGCGTCTTCCCGCACCATGCGGAGGTTATCGGCAATGGTGCCGGAGAGTACCGTGTTGCCCTGCGGTACATAAGAGAAAAGGAAACGGCTGTCGGCGTTCATTTCCACTTCCGAGCCGTCTCGGGTACGGAGGAAGCTGACGCCGGAATCGGGCCGAATAAGGCCAAGCATCAGCCTGATCATGGTGGTCTTGCCCTCGCCGGAAGGACCGACAAGAGCAACGATCTCGCCGGGAGAAGCACGGAAATCGGAATGGGTGATAACTTCCTTACCCTCCAGATAGGAGAAGTTCACATCATCCATGCGCACTTCCACGCCTTCTTCGGCCAGTTCTCTCAGTTCTTCGCTCTCTGCAATGTGCCGTTCCCGAGGGAGGTCAATGAGTTCGCGGATACGGTGAGCTGAAACGGAACTGGAAAGGAATGATGGTACGATGCTTACCACTTTATTGAAAGCATTGGCAAGACGTCCTCTTTGTTCGAGAAACAGCGTCATGGTGCCATAGGTGATCTGATGGCTCCATAGCAGGAAGAGGCAATAGCCAAATGCAGCATATTGCACAATCATTCCCAGAACCGACATGAAAATGTTGGTTTTGATCGTGAACAGGTTGTAATCCAGGCTGACACCGCGGAACTTCCTCTGCCATTTTCGAAGCTTGCGGCCGTAGTTTTCCATAACGCCGAAGGATTTGATGGTATCAAAATTATAAAAGGTCTCGACTTCGAAGCCGACCATCTGGCTGCGCGTTTCTTTCACCTTGCGGGAGTATTCACGCTGCTTGCGGATGAGATATTTGCTCATGAGCAGCATGACGGGTGCTGTTGCAAAAGCCAGGAGCGACATCACTTTATTGTAATGCCAGATGACCGCAAATGTGGCTATGAAGTTATAAAGCGCAATCACGATCGACGGCAGCCAGCTGATGGCATTGGAACTGACAGTGCTGACGTCATTGTTGAAGCGGTTCAGAAGATCACCGCTGGAATACTCGTTGATGGCTTTCCAGTCGACATCGATGATCTGATCGAAGATATCCGCCTGGATATCATTGTTAATATCGATGGAAAGCCTGGTAGAAATTCGATTGATAATACTCGAAAAAGCCAGGCTGAATACTGCGCTGCCGATCATGATACACAGCATGATCCCGAGCTTCGAGGTCTGGTAGCCGGTAATGATATCGATGGCGTATTTGCTGGCAACGCTGGCAACAAGGCCAAACGTTGTGCTTAAAATGCCAAGCAGCGTGTAGAACAGGATGGCGCCTTTGTAACGTTTGCTGTAGGTGAAGATCCAGCGCCAGTCTTCCAAAATCTCGGAGAAAGTGCCGTCTTTCAGCCGCAGACGCAGTTCATGCAGCGACCCGAAAAACGCTCTGTTTTCATCTCCGGATTTGTTCATATGATCCTCCGCTTACCTTATGGCTGAAGAGCATTGGTTACCATAAAAGGGCATAGTAAGGCCATAGCAATTCAGTTTATTATAATAGTACACGGCTGAAAATGCAAGTATTTTCAGCCGTGTACTTAGTCATTAGTTACTGCGTCCTCACAAGCTCCACATCTTCTCGCTTCCCCGTATACGGAAAAGCTCGCTCGTTTCGCTGCTCGTCCTTTCAAAACCGGACCCACTTTATTGGGCTCCGGTTTTGATTTATTAATGGCTGTTAAAATAATACAGAGCGGTGCTGTTGGTGAGGACGGCGTCGCATTTGCCGGCATAGAGCTGCTGAAAGCATTCCGTAGTGCCGCCGGCCAGGCGCGTGATCTGTGCCAAACGCTTTATAAGCTTGGGATCGGTGTTCAGGGCATCCAGAGCTTCCGGAGTGGAGTCCATCACCATCTTTTTGCCGCTCAGCATCAACTTGTTCATCACATATCCGCTGGAGCGCACGGCGACCACGATGTCGTTTTCAATATAGGGCCCAAATCGCGTGTATAGGCCACGATCCACCTCGCTCTGGTCGATCGCGATGCCGCCCCAGGCGCAGTCGATGTTGCCGGAGGAAAGCTCAATGTAAACGTCTTCCTTCTCGATCTGCTGTATTTTGATGAGCCAGCCAAGCTTTTCACATACGGCAATAGCGAGCTCTACATCGTAACCCCAGAAGTTGCCGTCGGTGGCATAGGCCAGTGGGAAAGAGTTGACGTCCACGCCGATCGTAAACGTGCGCCATTCGGTGGGTTCGAGTTCCTCCAGTTTTATATCAGACTTCGGAAAATCGATGACGCGCTGGCCGAACCATTTGACGGCAAGCTCGTCCACCTTTCCTTCCTGCTCCAGCGCGTTCAGGGCGCCTACCACATAATAGGCCGTGGGATCGTCATTGCGGAAGGCCATGGA
>JAEEGL012392974.1_pt1 | contig 55537 bp, 45 predicted proteins | sample 9134231 | NCBI WGS metagenome assembly JAEEGL01 (sample SAMN16246548, study PRJNA631951) | gut metagenome | biome: gut microbiome; feature: rumen; material: fiber-attached | host: Bos | place: Iran: Karaj | collected 2018-10
CGCTGTATCGGAACAGATCAGTGAAAATCGGAAAAATGAACGGCTTCGTGGAAGAGAATACCGCGGGACTGAAAACGATCCGCGCATATGGCAGAGAGAAGGAATTCATCAAACGATTTGACGAGAAAAATAATGAAGCAGTTGATGCGTACTATGAGGCGGACAGGTTTGCATGTGCCAATGGACCGATTGTGAATCTGATCAATAACATATCGCTTGCCCTGATCTCGGCGTTTGGCGCTCTTCTCTTTATCAGAGGGGGAGTAACGCTTGGGAGCATTTCATCCTTTATGCTCTATTCCAGAAAGTTCTCGGGACCGATCAATGAGTTCGCTAATATTATTTCCGAACTTCAGTCTGCACTGGCTGCTGCTGAAAGAGTATTCCGTCTGATAGATGAAGACCCTGAGAAAGCGGACGCAAAGGATGCAATCGAACCGGAAAAAGTTAAGGGGGAAATAGAAGCGCGGAATGTACGGTTCTCATATGACCCCGGAAGAGAAATCCTGCACGGGATCAGCTTCTCCGCTAATTCAGGTAAACTTGTGGCAATTGTAGGAGAGACCGGATGCGGCAAAACCACTCTGATCAATCTTTTAATGAGGTTTTATGACAGAGACAGTGGAATGATTACTTTGGATGAAAACCCGATTGAATCCTTGAAGAGAGCGAAGCTCAGACAATCTTATACTATGGTGTTACAGGATGCCTGGCTGTTTCATGGAACGATCTATGAGAATATCGCTTATAGCAGACCATCTGCTTCAAGAGAAGATGTTGAGAACGCGGCGAAAGCAGCGATGATTCATGGATATATCGAATCTCTTCCAAAGGGATATGATACATTGCTTTCGGATAATGCGGTCAATCTTTCCAAAGGACAGAAACAGCTTCTTACGATTGCCCGCGCGCTGCTGCTGGATTCACCGATGCTGATTCTGGATGAGGCGACAAGCAACGTCGATACGCAGACGGAACAGCGCATTCAGGCAGCTATGCTTAACCTGATGAAAGGACGGACCTGCTTTGTCATTGCCCATAGGCTTTCAACGATTAAGAACGCCGACGAAATCCTGGTTATGGACAGCGGGAGTATCATAGAGCGAGGGACACATCGTGAATTGCTTGACAATCACGGAGTGTATTACGGAATGTATTCCTCACAGTTTGAGGCAGCGTAATCGATTCATAAACGGTCCAAATTTTGAAACATACCATTGGATTAACTTGCGGGGCGAGGGCTCCGGTGATATACTTTTAAATATGAAAGCAAGCAAAGAATACATTTTAGCTGCGCTTGCCGCAGCGGATCATACGCCAAACCGTGCTCTCGGGCAGAATTTCTGTATTGACGGGGCAAGGCTCAGTTCCTGTGTAACACGCCTTGGCCTGAACGGAGAACCGGTAGTGGAAATAGGACCGGGATTTGGAGCATTGACAGAGATGCTTCTCCCGCTGACCCGAAACCTGACTGCAGTCGAAAAGGATGCTAACATGGCAGAGCATCTGAAGAACGCATTCCAAAGCGCACAGGTAACCGTAATAACGGGGGATGCATTGCGGTTCAGGTTTGAGGAACAGGAAAAGCCCTTTTCTGTAGTTGGGAATCTCCCGTACTACATAACGACAGAGATTTCCGAAAAGGTGCTTCTGTCTCAGCCGGAAGTTTTCGGCTGCATGGTTCAGAAAGAAGCCGCTGACAGGTTCTTTGCAAAACCGGGAAAGGATCATTACGGAGCACTTTCCATAATTACCGATCTTTATTACGAACCAGAACTTCTGGATATATTTCCCGAAGAAAGTTTCTATCCTGCACCGAATGTTCAATCGGTATTTCTGGCAATCAGGCGCAAAAAAGGGAGTCCGGATGTTCCGATCAGAAAAATGTTTGCATTTGCCAGGACGTGTCTCGGAATGCGCAGGAAGACGTTAAGAAATAATCTGAAAGGCGTCCGGTACGGATTGGATGCACTGAAAGCAGCTGGAATTGATGCGGAATTACGGGCGGAAACTTTAACACCGAATCAGTTTCTGCTTTTGTACCACGCATTGGAAGAACTTCAGCAAACACAGATGAAATGACCAAAGAGAGGGACATTGTTATGCTCAGGAAGTATTTGACGTTAACAGCCGTTCTGGACCCATCTTCCATCGAGAAACTCATTATCCTGAAAAATACCGTTGCGGGACCCGAAAAGCAGAGTGCTAACGGATCATATGCAATTCAGATCGGTTCCTTTGGAAGATTTCGCAAAAGAAGCCTTCAAAAAAAGTTGGAAATGCAGGCTGCGTCCCTGTATTGTTTTGAACTGACATTAAATGAGTGGAAGGCTGTGTCAGAAAATGAAATCAGGCTGTATCCGAATAAAGACAACGAATTGTGGGCCGTTCAAGATCTTATTTGCCAGAAAGGCAGAGGAGACAGAGAACTGCCCTATGTTCAGCTGCTGAGCGGATCTGCTGAGCAGATAAAAGATGCGGCGGAGAAACTGAAGGAATCATTTCTGTCTGTAACGGTTACTGTATGTGCTTTGGAACTGAACAAGACCGTAACCGGCGAGTGCCTGATACGTAAAGTCCTGCAATCTGATTCTGAAAAAGTGATCTCATCGCAAGAAACAAATGAGAAAGATTTGTCCATGATCTTTCTGAAACAACTCCAGCCTTCTCAGTTTTATATCAGTGAAGAAAAACTTAGAAAGACAGAACAATGGTTCAATCCGGGAGATCTTTCCAATTTTGAGCCGATTTCCGTTAAAGAACTGGATGGAAAACTCGTGATGCTCGATGGACATACAAGAGCAGTCGCCGCGTTGAATGCAGGCCTTGAAAAGGTGCCTCTGATATGGGAGACGGAAGAATGGGATTGGGAGATGTATCGCCGATGCGTGCATGAATGCGAGCAAAGGGATGTACTGAGCCCGCTTGATCTGGTTCCACGAGTGATCAGTGCTGCTGAATACTGGGAAAAATGGGATGCATGGTGTGACAGAATGCAGGCGGAAGTGGATGCAGCAAGGAAATCATAACGAATAGATATAATAGTCCGGCTCAGGTAAACACTGAACCGGACTGATTTTATTTTGGAAGGATCAACCGCCCAGAATTTCAAAAGTCACAACGCCTTCCAGTTCTCTTACGGAAGTAATCAGTTTTTCTGCTGAACCGGGAACTTCCGAAATCTCTGCTGAAATTGTTACTGCAGCGCATCCGTTGGTTGGGATACTCTGGTTAATGGTAAGAATGTTAGCTCCGCTTGAAGCAAATGCAAGAAGGACATTTGATAAAACACCGGAGCGGTCCTTCAAAAGCGCGTAGAACGTTATAATCTGCTCTCTGCGCATGTCGGTAAAAGGAAGAATTGCATCATGATATTTGTAGAAAGCACTTCTGCTGATACCGACTCTTTTTACCGCGTCTGCCGCTGTGGATGCTTCACCTGCCCGCAGCAGGCGATTGGCTTCCGCAACTTTCAGAAAAATTTCAGGCAGTGAATCCGCCGCGACCAGATAAAATTGGGTTTTGGATTCCATAAGTCACTCCTTTTGTAAGAATCAGCAAAGCAGTTCTGCAATCTGTACGGCATTTGTTGCCGCGCCTTTACGAACCTGATCTCCGCAGCACCACAAATTCAAACCGCGGTCATCGGTCAGATCCTCACGGATACGTCCGACATAAACCAGATCCTGATCAGAGGTGTCAAGAGGCATCGGATAGATCAAATTGGGAAGATCGTCCACAAGCTTGCATCCTTTTGCAGAAGCGATCAGTTCCTTTGCACGCTCAACGGAAATCTTTTCTTTTGTTCTGAGTAAAACAGAAACACTGTGGCTTCTGATGACTGGAACGCGGGCACAGGTGCAGCTGACTTTCATTTCTGGCAGATGCAGAATTTTGCGGCCTTCGTTCTGCATTTTCATTTCCTCAGAAGTATAGCCTTTATAAGCTTCACCGCCGATCTGAGGGATAATATTATATGCGATCTGATGAGCGAATACTTTCGGTTCGTAGCTCTCTCCACGGATATGCGCAGCTACTTCTTCCTCCAGTTCGACAGGACCTGCCGCACCGGCACCGCTGACTGCCTGATAAGAAGAAGCAACGATCGTTTCTATCGGGCTTTCCTTTGCTAGTGCATAGACAGCTATTAAGGTAATGATGGTTGTGCAATTGGGGTTAGAGATGATGCCCTTATGTAATTTAGCGTCTTCCGGGTTGATCTCGGGAACGATCAAAGGCACATCTGGGTCAAGACGGAAAGCGGAAGAATTGTCAATATAGACAGCGCCAGACTTTTTGATTGCCGGAGCAAACCGCTTGGCGATATCATTTTCTGCAGCTCCCAGAACGATATCCAGTCCGGAAAAAGCATCGTCTGAAGCTTCTACAATGGTCAGCTCCTCTCCTTTGAACGGAAGTTTCTTTCCGGCGTTTCTGGCAGATGCCAATGGACGCAGAGATGCGACGGGAAAATTCCGTTCCGCTAGGATCTTCATCATTTCACGGCCAACGGCGCCTGTGGCACCGAGAATTCCGACGTTCAGTTGTTTCATGAGATTTACCTCTTTTCTGTGATGGATTATATTCAAACTTCAACGGTATAAGGCAGTTTTGCCAAAAGCGCCGTTGAATCAATTCCGCGCAGTTTGGAAAGAACATAGAAGGCGTTTGCAACAGAGAGACAGCGTACGGTATACGTGCCATTCGCACGGAAAAGCCAAGGACCTTCCGTTCCGGCATTGTCGATACCGCAATCGTCCAGGGGATGGTCATTGTAGAATGGCGGGCATCCGCGTTTGATCTCCATGCAATCGGCGAGAACATTGGATGCGGTCGGATAATCGCCTGCGCCGGCACCGAAGAAGCTCTGTTTTCCGATATGTTCAGCATACAGGGACACCAGATTATAAATATCGTTCGTTTGAGCCTCTGTGGTCGCGGAAGGGAACAGGGTAGGGCAGACATAAGCGGAAATGCCGGAACCATGACGTTCGGCGCGAGCGCTCAGCTTGAATACGAGATTCCGTTCTTTCGCCCAGGCGATATCTTCAGATGAGAGAGTGGAAATGCCTTCGCAGGGAACATCCTGTTCATTTACGGAAATATCAAAAGCAAGATTTGCGGACAGAACAAGTTTTCTGCGTGTATCGAATCCTTCCACATCATCGGTCGGATCGGCTTCAGCATATCCGAGTTCCTGAGCCTCTCTCAACAATTCCGAATAATCGGCATTGCGGGCTGTCATTTCCGAAAGCATGTAATTGGTGGTGCCGTTTAGGATTCCTTCCACGGCATCCAGACGATCCATCGCGACAGCGCGGTTGATGGACGGAAGCCAGGGAATGCCTCCTCCGGCAGCAGCTGTACAGCGTAGACAAACACCGTTCTGCTCGGCAAGCGAAATCAGTTCCTTATAGTGTGCGCAGACTACCATTTTATTGGCGGTCACAACATGTTTCTTCGCGTTAAGCGCGGCACAAATATAATCGAAGGCTGGATGCATTCCGCCAATCAGTTCAACAACGGTATCGATCTCAGGATCGTTCAGAATTTCATCAAAAGAATATACGACCTGACACGAAAGACCTTCCCGTTCTCTTCGTGAAAGAAGTGTCTTGACATGGAACCCTTCCTGATTCAAAGTAAGCCGGTAGAAACTGGAACCGATCGTACCGAATCCTAAAAGCCCGATATTCATAGCGCACCAACCTCCTGTAGAACGACGGCCATTGCGTGTCCGCCGTAGAAAAACACTTGACTTTCAATGAAAAACAATATATCATATGAACCACGAAAAAACAAGAACTTTTTTTTCGATGCGTTGTAAAATAAAAGTATGAAAGAGGAAGAAATATGATTTATCAAAGCAGCCGGAGCGATGACCTGACAGCAACGTCCGCAAAATCGATTCTGGAGGGAATTGCCCCGGATGGCGGACTGTATAGCGTAAAAGATCTTGACGGGGTAGGCTTTGACTGGAAAGCAGTACTGAAAATGGATACTCGCTCAATGGCAGTCAAAATTCTTTCAGCTTTGCTTCCATCCTTTTCCGAAGAAGAAATGAGGGCCATTGTCGAAGCTGGTTATCATGAAAAGTTCGAAACAGAAGAACTGACGCCGACGGTTGAGGTCGGGGAAGATACGATTCTGGAACTGTTCCGCGGACCGACAAGCGCGTTTAAGGATGTAGCGCTGTCTCTGCTTCCGAGACTGATGGTGGCTTCCGGACATAAATGCGGAAGTACGGATGAGATCCTGATTCTGACTGCGACAAGCGGAGACACGGGAAAGGCAGCCATGGAAGGCTTCCGAGATGTTCCCGGCACAAGAATTATCGTCTTTTATCCATATGGAAGCGTCAGCCAGGTGCAGGAATTGCAGATGACGACACAGGAAGGCAACAATGTTCTGGCGTGTGCGGTAAAGGGAAATTTTGATGACGCACAGCGGGGCGTAAAAAATATATTCGGCAATGCGCTGATCGCAGAAGAACTGAAGAAAAACGCGATCAGACTTTCATCTGCCAACTCCATCAATATAGGACGTCTGGCACCGCAAGTGGTCTATTATTTCAAAGCTTATGCGGATCTGATTCAAAAAGGGAAGATCCTGCTCGGAGAGAAAGTAGACTTTTGTGTTCCGACCGGAAATTTCGGAGATATTCTTGCAGGATATTTTGCCAAAGAACTGGGTCTGCCTGTCGGGAAACTGATCTGTGCGTCGAATGCAAATAATGTTCTGACGGATTTTCTGTCTACAGGTCGATTTGACTCCCGGCGGGAATTCTTTAGAACAGAATCACCGTCTATGGATATTCTTGTTCCCAGCAATCTGGAACGTATGCTTTTTATGCTTTGCAAAGACGCTGCGCAGGTCAGCAACATGATGGCGTCACTGAAATCAGATGGAGTATACGAAGTACCGGAACAGATCTTTAACCGGCTGACGGATATTTTCTGGCCGGGATGCTGCGAAGATGAGGGTACTGAGCAGTCGATCGGAGAAGTGTGGAAACAGTTCGGTTATCTGATGGATACCCATACAGCTGTTGCGTGGAATGTCGCACAGCAATATAAAAAAGCGAATCCGGATCATGCCCTTGTTGTGATTCTATCCACGGCGTCTCCGTATAAGTTCCCTGAAGCGGTTTTAAGGGCAATTGGCGAATCAAAAGGGAAAGATCCGTTTGATGACATGGAGAAACTGAAAGAAGTTACGGGAACCGCAGTCCCGAAAAATCTTTCCGGATTAAGAGAAAGACGTGTCCGTCACCACGACGTGATAGAATGCAAAGATATGGCGGACTATGTCGTAAAGATGGCTCTGAAGAAAGCATGGTGAGGATATGAATATCGTATGTCTTGATATGGAAGGCGTTTTAACGCCGGAGATCTGGATCGAATTTTCCAAAGTTAGCGGAATCCCGGAATTGTCACGTACAACGAGGGATGAACCGGATTATGATAAACTGATGCGCTGGAGAATCGGGATTTTAAAAGAGCGCGGATTTGGGATCAGGGAGATACAGAATGTAATTGCCAGGATCGATCCGTTGCCGGGCGCGAGGGAATTCCTGGATGAGTTAAGAAAAAGAACTCAGACGATCATTTTGAGTGATACTTTTGAGGAGTTTGCCTTCCCGCTGATTGAAAAACTGGGGATGCCGACGATTTTCTGCAATTCGCTGGAAATCACGGAAAATGGAGAAATCACTGGCATCAGAATGCGCTGCAAAGAATCAAAACTGACAACGGTCAAAGCGCTGCAATCCATTGGTTTTGATACCATTGCAGTCGGAGACAGCTATAATGACCTCGGAATGATCCTAAACAGCAAAGCCGGATTCCTTTTCCGTACAACACCAGCCATCAGAAAAGAGTATCCCATGCTGAAAGCGTTTGAGACCCATGAAGAACTTCTTGATGCTATCTGTCAAGTCTTGTAAAGAAGGTTCCATAGAGAAAGGCACCGGTATCTTGCCGGTGCCTGTTTTTTTGTAGGATCGATTATTTTGCTTTTTTCTTCGGACGAATCTCACAGCGTGCTGACATTTCCGCATAGTAGCGGATCCTGTCGCACAGTTCTTTTGTGAAATCGCTCTTCTGTGCACGGTATCTCCACCAGCCGGTAGAAGAGGGCATATTCATCCGGGATTCATTTCCGAGACCAAGGTAATCCTGCATCGGGATGATCGCAAGTTCCGCCACGGAATTTAGGACCCCTCGGATAAAACCGAACGGCATTCCTTCCCGTTCATTCAGACCGAGATAGTTGACAGCAAACTCAATGCATTCCGGCGTTGTATCATCGACCCAGCCCATAATCGGTGAGTTGTCATGGGTTCCTGTATAGGCGATACAGTGGACAGGGTAATTATGAGGCAGTTCTCTGGAATCCGTCATCGGGTCAAAACCGAACTGCATAACGCGCATTCCGGGAAGTCCTGAATCAGAGAGAAGCTTTTTCACTTCAGGCGTCAGGAATCCGAGATCTTCCGCAATCAGGCGGACCGTCGGGCAATGGGCTTTCAGTGCGCGGATCAGATCCATTCCTGGTGATGGATACCATTTTCCAGGACGGGCATCTTCTGAACCATAGGGAACAGCCCAGAAGCTTTCAAGACCACGGAAGTGGTCGATTCTGACAACATCAAATCTGGCTCCGGTCCGTTCCAGACGATGACACCACCAGGTAAAATTATCACGGCGATGCACATCCCAGTCGTAAACCGGATTTCCCCAGAGCTGGCCGAGCTCTGTAAAATAATCAGGCGGTACACCGGCCAGAAGACGGGGACGGTGTTGTTCATTCATGCAGAACAGATAAGGCTGTGTCCATACTTCAACGGAATCATGGGGAACATAGATCGGAAGATCGCCGATGATTGAGATCCCCTTTGCGTAGGCATATGATTTCAGGGCATCATACTGCTTCGAGAACTCATACTGCAGGAAACACTGAAAATCTATATCATGCACAAGCATCTGCCTGTAGTATGTGATTGCGATCGGTTCTCTCGACACGATGGCTTCATCATCCCATTCGTACCAGGGACGATTGTCAAAATGAGTCTTGAGCGCCGTGAAAAGAGCGTATTCTTCAAGCCAATCCGAATTCTGCTCACGGAAAGACAGCATCTTACGCCGGTCGAAGCGTTCAAAAGCCTTACGGAGAACATCATAGCGGTTTTCCCAGAGTTTTCCGAAATCAACATTTTTAGGATCATTGCCCCAGTCACGATCACATTCTTCCTCCGTAAGGAGTCCTTCCTCAACCAGAAGATCAAGATCAATCAAATATGGGTTGCCCGCAAAGGAACATGCGCTCTGATAAGGGGAATCGGAATACCCGGTCGGTGTCAGAGGAAGCATCTGCCAGTAGCTCTGACCTGACTCCTTCAAAAAATCAACGAATGCAAAAGCCTCCTTGCCCATGGTCCCAATTCCGTATTTTCCGGGAAGGGACGAGATGTGCATGAGAATACCACAGGAGCGTTTCATATGTATTCCTTTCTGAACTAAATTTGAAATAAGAAATCAACTTTCTTATTACGTTTGGTATTATACAAAAAATGAAAGATGTTTACAAGCATAAAACACAGGTATGAATAGAATTAACAGCAGGAATTCATTTGTGTGTTCAGAATAATGATGTTTTGTATCAGATAAAATGAAATTAGCGAAATAATGCGAGCAACGCATTGACAGATTGACTTTTTGATAAACCTTTGCTATCCTTGTAAAGAACGAGTAAAGAGGAAGAGTGGGACATGAAAGATCTGATCATCAATGAAAGTTCCTGGTTGATAAAAACGGATGGAAGGATTGCTGTACAGCATACTCCGGATCAGCCTTTTGCAACAGTTCTTAAAAGAGAGAAGACATATGTAACAGACCGTGGTTCCGTAAAAGAAACGGTCAGTGTGACGGAAACATCTCCATTGACGGAATTTGAAGAAAAAGGAGAAGAACTGATTTTATCCGGAAGCGGGCATGAACTCAGAATCCGGATTGAACAAGTTGAGAGCAGCATTGTTCTTCGTTTCACCGGAGAAAAGGGATTTGCATACCGCTTCAATCTGCCTGCGGAAGAGAAAGAAGCTGTATTCGGCGGTGGAGAACAGTACCGGCAGGTAAATCTCAGGGGAGAGCAGGTCGTTAATTTCGTATCGGAACATATCACGGTCAAAACAATTCTTGAAAAAGCAATCAAGCCTCGTTTTATGTACCGGGAAAAGAAGGCTTCAGAGATAGGAAGTTATGCCCCCATGCCTGTTTTTGTTACCGACGTAGGACGCTTGATACGCTTTGATGTCGGTTCCGACGGGATTTCCGTGTTCCGGGAGGGACCATTTTCGTTCACTTTTGATGCGTGCCCCAAAGACCTGACGATATTGTTCGGGGATTCCTTTGAGGAACTGCTGACCCGATATACGGAGCGTTATCCGAACAGGATGGGCGTTCCTGAATGGTGCCATGACGGTATGATCCTGGGCGTGCAGGGCGGAACGGAAGCAATTCTTTCAAAAGCTTTTGCGATGCTGGACGCAGGGGCAAAGGTATCTGCAGTATGGAGCCAGGACTGGTCAGGCGAAAACCGTACGGTTATGGGAAAACAGGTCTGGTGGAACTGGGAAGTGGATGCGAGACTCTATCCCGATCTCAAAGGCACGATTGAGAAGTTGAACCAACGGGGTGTCCGCTTCCTTGCGTATATTAATCCTTATCTTGTCAAGGATGGAAGACTGTATGAAGTTTGCAGAGAGAAGGGTTATCTGATCACCAGAGCAGACGGTTCTGTTTATCACATCCGATCCACGACCTTTGATGCCGGTATGCTGGATCTGACAAACCCTGACGCGGTCCGCTACATCAAGGATGAACTGATCAAAAAGAACATGCTTGATCTTGGAATCAGCGGATGGATGGCAGACTTCGGAGAATACCTTCCGGTGGATTGTGTGCTTCATGACGGAGATCCGAAAGCACTTCATAATCAGTGGCCGGTTCTCTGGGCGAAGGTGAACAGGGAAGCGATTGAAGAATCCGGAAAAGATGACATTATGTTCTTCATGAGATCCGGATACCTGGGAATCCAGAATTACGCACAGATCCTGTGGAACGGGGATCAGCACACCGATCTGACCAAAGATTATGGGATGCCTTGCGTGATGCCCGCTAGCTTTTCACTGGGCTTTTCGGGGGTTCCGGCAGTCCATTGCGATATCGGCGGATTCTTCTCGATCGGCAAGCTGAAACGGAATGAGGAACTGTTTACCCGCTGGATGGAAATGTGCACATTCTCACTCATGATGCGCAGCCATGAATCCATTCGCCCGTGGGCAAACGCTCAGTTTGACGCGCCTTCGGTGATTCCGCACACGGTCCGGCTGACAAATATCTTTGCTGCGCTTAAGCCTTACCGGCTGGAGCAGGAGATGAAACTGAAAAAAGGAATCCCGCCGATGCGTCCAGATTTCTGGAAGTCGGGCAAGTTCGCCGCTTCCAAAGATCCATATTCCTATTTCTTCGGAGAGGATCTTTTCATCTGCCCGGTCATAGAATATAAGGCAAAGCAGAGGAAAGTTTCCCTTCCCGAGGGAGAATGGGTGCATCTGTGGACGGGGAAACCGTATTCAGGGAATACATCATTTACGATCGACGCACCCGTAGGATATCTTCCTGTGTTTTACAGAAAAGACAGCAGTTATTCGGAACTGTTTGAATCTATGAAAAATAAGCAATGAACAAATGGAAAGGATAAGGAAAAATGGAATCGAACAAAGAGTCTTCCTACATTGCCTCGACAAGCGGCATCAAGGCTAAGGATAAGATCGGCTATGCAATGGGTGATCTTGCGAGCTGTCTGGTGTTCGGACTGACGCAGAGCGTGCTGAACAAGTATTATACGGACGTTCTTGAAATCGGCGTATTGAGCGTCATGATCATGACAATCGTTGCACGTATCTGGGATGCAATCAACGATCCGATCTGGGGCCGGATCATCGATGGTGCAAAACCTCGCAAAGACGGCAGATACCGTCATTGGATCAAAGTGTTTGCAATTCCTGTTGCGCTTGCAGCTGTGCTGATGTTTGCAAATGTGACCGGATTTGCAGCGGGCGGTAAACTGGCATGGATCTACATTACCTATATTCTGTTCGGGATGCTGTACACCTGTATCAATATTCCTTATGGCTCTCTTGCTCAGGTCATCACATCCAACGATAAGGAGCGTTCTTCACTGTCTGTTTTCCGGTCGATCGGTTCTACTTTCGGGGCCATGCCTGCGATGGTACTTGCTTCCATGTGCTATGTCAAACTTGCAGACGGTTCCAGCCAGATGGATTATACTCGGGTGTTCATAGGCGTTGTAATCATTGCTGCGCTTTCTGTATTGGCATACTTTTTGTGCTATCTCTGGACCAAAGAGCGTGTGGAATCCAAACCGGCTCCAAGGGAGAAAGGGAACACCAAAAAGGTCATCAAGACTTTACTGAAGAGCCGTCCGTTCATGGCGGTCAGCCTTGCTTCCATGCTGTTTCTGGCAGCGCAGATGTTCGGCCAGGGATATAATACTTATCTATTCCATCATTATTTCAACGCGCCAGGGCTCACAATGCTCCCGACCGTATTTCAGTATCTTCCGGTAGCGATCGTCATGTTCTTCGCAACAAAAATGGGCAACCGGTTCGGACGCAGGGAAGTCTGCTCCTATGGAATCCTGCTTGCTGCTGTATTCTATATCGTACTGTTCGTTTTGGCACTGTTCGGGATCACGAATGTTTGGCTGTATCTGACGGCTTGCCTGATGAGCGGAATCGGAACGGCATTCATCTTCCTTCTGATCTGGGTACTGGCAACGGATGCGATTGATTATAATAAGGTCGAGTTCGGGCTGAATGACGAGGCGACAAGTTACGCATTCTACTCATTTATGAGAAAACTGGGTCAGACGGTTGCGACGATTCTGATCAATGTTCCGCTTCTCAGAATCGGATATAACGGAAGTGAACTGAAAACGGAAGGACTCAGTGCTGAGGCGCTGAAGAGCATGTATAATTCATCCGTTATGATTCCGGCGGTTCTGTTCCTGCTCGTGTTTATCCTGCTCCGATTTGTATATCCTCTTGGAAAGAAACAGATCGATGAGATGCAGGAAAAGAAAGAAAAGCTGTTTTCACAAAAATCATCCGCTGATGAATAAGGAAACGGTTTTGAAATAAAACGGGAAAAAGGCTCACTTCCATGGAGGAAGGGAGCCTTTCTAACGGAAACAGTAGGATCAGTAGCGAACGACATCCATTTTCAGCATTCCGGCAAGATGGGAAAGCGTGTCGGCATGATGTCCCTGAATGACTACATAGTGAGGTTCAAAGCCAAGCTGGACAGAGTCTTCTACGATTTTCCGGCAGGAGGAATCAGAGCGGATCACAATGGATGTCCCGATGAACTGCTTGGGCTTATCCAAAGCTTCCCCTTCAAACAGGAAGAAACGGAACGTCCCATCCGGTTCTCGGCCGATTCGGAAAACAGTAGCCTCTGGAAACGCTTCACAGCCGAAATCCATCGCCGGCCCGATTTTGCGGTTTGGATGAACTCCGACCGTTGCGCCGGTGTCTTTCCTGGCAAGCGAGCAGGCAGCGGCACCGCAGTGCCAGTAGGTGATGGTGTTCTCTTCTTCATTCAGGGATACAGGATCTCCGAAGAAGACAGGCTTCTTGCTGAGCTGCATGCCAAGCCACATGGAAAGAGCACCGTAGATATCAGCCTCGCAGGCGGCAGCGATACCGTCATCGTTCAGAAGGGAAAGAACCGTGCAGACCGGAGTACCGAATGCAGTAAAAAAGTCAGGCCAGCAGCGGGAAGCCAATGCCCCGATTCCGTGGCCTTGGACAAATTCCGTATAGGCACGGTAGAGTTTCGCATGGTCGATCCTGTTATGAGCAGGAGTCCCGGAAAGGCCACAGGTTGCAGATTCGGTCTTTTGATCATAAGAAAGACATTCTTCATCCGGATAGGATTTTGCCAGATCGATCAATTCCCTGGCTTCGATGCTCTCCAGCGTAACGCCGAAGGATGTCATCAGTTCGGAGTCAAGCGCACGGCCGAAGCCAAATCCTTCCGGCGTATGACCGACCGCAGCCAGACGGAGATGCTTCATGGCATGAATACACTCAGCTGCGCGGACAGCGGATGCCAGCTGATGCTGAACAGATTCTTCTTCCGGCATGCCGAATAAATAAGGAAATTGCCGGATTCCGAAAGTACGCATGGCATTGGCAGCGGAATATGCGCCGGTCAGAGAATTCAGACGAAGCCTTCCGCCGTCTATGACGGGTTCCCTAAGTGTCCATAGAGCGACCGGGCAGTGACAGAGATGCATGACCTCAGTCATATATGCGGCGTTGGAGAAGGTTACATTCTGAAAAACAATCAGATCCGGCTGAAGATCTTCCAAAAAGGAGCGCACTTTATCAACTCCGAGAAGAATTCCGTCGGGACAGACAAAACGGTCATCTGTTTTTTTCAGAAGCTCCGCGGATGCATAAAAACGGTCGGCTGCGCTTTCCATATGGAAAGTCGGTACGCCGACAGGAACATAGACTGGTAAAAATGGTTTCATGATTACCTCCATATTTCGATTAGTATCATCATAATAAAATCAGCGAAATCTGTCAACGGAAATCAAAATGATTTGCAGTTCTGTCTGTTGACATTTAAGAGAATCAAATATAAGATAACTTGGGATTTAAAGAGAGAGGGTGATCTGGTTGGCTCAGGATTTGAATTACATTTCAAAAGTGCTTCGAAGCGATATCGTAAAGAGCATCGGTCAGGTCGGAGTGGGGCATATCGGCGGAAGCCTGTCCATCGTCGAGCTGCTTACAGTGCTCTATTTTGAGGAGATGAACATAGATCCGAAAAATCCGCAGATGCATGGAAGGGACCGGCTGATCTGTTCAAAAGGACATGCAGGTCCCGCTGTATACGCCGCGTTGGCTGAAAAGGGCTATTTTGACCGGGAAGTGCTGTGGACGCTGAACAAAGGCGGTACCCATCTTCCAAGCCATTGTGATATGAATCTGACACCCGGAATCGATATGACGACCGGAAGCCTTGGACAGGGCTTTTCTTGCGCAGTCGGTTGTGCGCTTGGCTCAAAACTGGAAGATGACGGTGCGACAATCTATACGATCATCGGAGACGGTGAATCGCAGGAAGGTCAGATATGGGAAAGCGCAATGTTTGCAGGAAACTATCATTTGTCCAATCTGATCGCGTTTACCGATTGCAACGGACTGCAGGTTGACGGGAATGTCAGCGATGTCGGAAATCTGGAACCTTTGGCCGCGAAGTGGCGAGCATTTGGCTGGAACGTGATTGAAACGGAAAACGGAAATGATCTGGAACAGGTCCGGCATGCTGTAAAGACAGCAAAATCGAACAGGGCAACCGAAAAGCCGACCATGGTTCTATTGCATACAGTAAAGGGATGCGGAGTATCCTTTGTGGAAGCGAAAGGAGCAGCGAACCATAACGCTCCATTCTCAAAAGATGATGCGGTCCGAGCTCTGGATGAAATCTGGGGCGAAGGCAGTAAGGAGGCAGAGTTATGGAAATGAGAGCGGCATATGCCGAATGCATGGCAAAACTCATGGAGCAGGATCCGAAGGTGATCGTTCTGGATGCGGATCTTGCGAATTCAACTGCAATGAGAAAACTCTATCCGCGTTTTCCAAAGCAGATGTTTGAGTGCGGTATTGCAGAGCAGAGTATGTGTTCCATCGCTGCAGGCCTTTCCTCATACGGCTTTAAACCCTATATTGAGACATTTGCGCCTTTTGCCTCAAGAAGAATCTGCGATCAGGTTTCGATTTCGGTTGCATATGCAAAACAGAACGTGAAGATTGTAGGAACGGATGGAGGAATCGGAGCGGAGCTGAATGGGGGAACCCATATGTCTGTCGAGGATATCGCAGTACTCAGATCCATTCCGGGAATCGTCATATTTGAGCCTTGTGATGAGATTCAGGTCAGAAAAGCAATCCCCGTCATCAACTCATATCAGGGACCCGTTTATATCAGGCTTTTCAGAAAAGAACTGCCGGCTGTATTTACTGAAGATTATCAGTTTGAACTCTTCAAAGCGGACCTGTTAAAACCGGGAATAGATCTTTCTGTCTTTGTATCCGGAATTCCGGTGTCTGACACGCTGGAAGCGGCAAAAGAACTGGAAGCTGAAGGAATCAAATGCGAAGTGATCAACGTTCATACGATCAAGCCGGTTGACCGCGAAACAGTACTGTCTTCAGCAAAGAAGACAGGTGCAGTTTTAACTGTGGAGAACCATAATGTTATCGGCGGACTTCATTCGGCAATCACGGAAACCCTAAGCCACGAGCGTATTCCGTGTTATGCGGTTGGAATTGAGGACCGGTTCTGTGAAGTAGGGAAACTGCCTTATTTGAAGGAAACGTTCGGTTTTACAAAAGAAAACATCAAAAACGCCATGAGAAATGCGTTCAATAGTAAATGAAGTTTTTTATTCGGAAAGGAAACAGAAAATGAAACTTGCAATCGGAAGTGATAAATCCGGATTTACCGTGAAAGAAGCGCTGAAAGCATATCTTTTGAATGCGGGAATTGAATTTGATGATCTCGGAACGACGGATCTCGAGCATGTTGTTCCGTACTATGCTGTCGCAAGTAAAGTTGCTCCGCTGGTACAGGATGGAACATATGAGAAAGCCGTTCTGATCTGCGGAACAGGAGCGGGCATGTCAGTCGTATCGAATAAATTCAAGGGAGTATACGCAGTCGCATGCGAAGGTATCTATTCGGCAAAAATGGCAAGAGCCATCAACAACGCGAATATTCTCTGCATGGGAGGATGGATCGTAGGACCGGAGATTGCCGTGGAAATGGTAAAAACGTTCCTGAATACAGAATGGTGCCAGGATCTGGAAGACTGGCGCAAAGAGAACATGAAAAAGTTTGCTGTACAAGTGAAAGCAATTGAAGACAAAACCTGTAAGGACTGACTGTAAAAGATAGGATTCAATGAATAGGCGCGTACAGAATGGCATACTGATCGGTGGGATGATTCTTTGCTGGTCCATCTTCTATGCTGTATCCAAATTTGCTGTAGATGCAATTGGATCTCCTTATCTCGCGGGAGGTCTGCTTCGTGGCGCTGCCTTGATTTTTCTGACAGTTCAGCTTTTTATCATGGGAAAGGCCGGGCAGCTTTTTAAACAAGGAAAAACGATCTGGATTCTGTTTATCATCGGAACGATCGGATTCCTAGGGGATCTTTTTGCAAATCTGGGATACGCGAAAGGCTCTCTAGGAACAGGAACTGCTCTCCTGAAGACAGACGTCCTGATGGCGAATCTCGTGACGGTTCTGATTTATCGAAAAAAACTGACGGCATTCGACTGGCTTGGGACGTTTGTAATGCTGTTCGGAGTCTTGCTCGTGCTGAACTTTGATTTTGCAACTGCCGAGTTTCATGTGTATGATCTGTTCTTCCTGCTCAGTGCGGGAAGTCTTGCAGCGAATGCTTTTGTGATCAAGATTGCGCAGCAGAAATATCATAAAGACCCTGATATGATTTCCTATTTTAACAATCTTACGGTTTTGACTTTGTTTACGATTGCTTCCTGGATCGGCGGTGATCTGAATCGAACAGGTGCTGTAATCAGGGAATTCCCATGGCAGATCTTGCTGGGGGGGCTTGCGCAGACAGGAATTTACTTTTTCTATTATCGGAATCTTCAGAGACACGAAGTGTGGAAAGTCAAGCTGTATTTGCTTCTGATGCCAGTCGTAAGCTGTATTTTCGGCGTGATTTTCTTCCATGAGACTTTGACAGTCCGCTCACTCATCGGGATTGCTGTCGTCCTGCTGGGAGCTGGGTTGCTGCTGGTTAAAAGCAGACTGGAAAACAGAAAGACAGAAAACGCCGCCCAATGAGCGGAACGGATAAAGAATCAAATTATGATACAATAGGACGCAAACCATAGGACGCTTTTAGCCAGGAGGAGAAAAGGATGAATCAAGCATATTTAAAGCTTTCGCCGGAAGTCGAAGCGGCATTGAAGTCGGGAAAACCTGTCGTTGCACTGGAAAGTACGATTATTTCACACGGGATGCCGTATCCGCAGAATGTAGAAACAGCACTCAGCTGCCAGAGAATCTGTCGTGAGAATGGGGCGGTTCCCGCTACCTGTGCGATAATCGGAGGGAAACTCTGCGCGGGTCTGACAGATGAACAGATCGATTACCTTGGAAGAGAAGGAACGAAAGTCACAAAAGCATCCAGAAGAGATCTTCCTTTGCTGACGGCCAAAGGAATGGACGGTGCGACGACGGTGGCTGCGACCATGATTATTGCTGCTATGGCCGGAATCCGCATTTTTGCAACAGGTGGGATTGGAGGAGTTCACCGCGGAGCGGAAGTTACAATGGATATTTCCGCTGATTTGGAGGAGCTTGCTAAAACTCCGGTGTGTGTTGTATGTGCCGGAGCAAAAAGCATACTGGATCTGGGTCTTACCATGGAGTATCTGGAAACAAAAGGAGTTCCGGTCATCGGTTTCGGGACGGATGAATTACCCGCGTTCTATACACGTAAAAGCGGATTTGCTGTCCCGTGGAGATGCGACAAACCGGAAGAAATCGCAAAAGCGATCTGTGCTCAGCGTGAGATTGGATATGATGGAGGTATGTTAGTTGTCAATCCGATTCCTGAGGAATATTCCATGGATGCTGAAGTAATAGGAAAAGCTATCGAGGAAGCACTGGAAGAGGCAAAACAGCTCGGAATCAAAGGAAAAGAGACAACGCCTTTCCTTCTTGCAAAAATCAAGGATCTGACAGGAGGAGAGAGCCTTGCATCCAATATTCAGCTTGTGTTCAATAATGTAGCGCTCGCATCTCAAATTGCCTGCTCGCTGAATGGATAACATCTGCAGCTTAAATAACTGTGGGTAAAGCATAATTTCCTTTTGAACAAAATTGCATATGTATTAAAAACCCTGAAAGAACGAACTTTCAGGGTTTTTGCTATGACGTAAAGATTGTGGATCACTTCATATTAGTTTTCTGCTTTCGGAGCTTCTTCCGGTGCTTTATCCTTGGGAATAATAATATTGAGAAGGATCGCAATCAATGCCGCAGGAACGATTCCGGAGCCGCCGAAGATATATTTCAGCCATTGTGGCATGAAAGCCTGAGCTGCGGTCGAAGAACCAAGACCAAAGCCGAGTCCGAGAGCAATAGCGACGATCGTCGCATTTCTGCCGGTAAGCGGTTCTTTGGTAATCAGGTTGATACCGGAGATCACGATGCTCGCAAACATGAATACTGCAGCGCCGCCGAGAACAGGCTGCGGCATGATGTTGATAATCGCACCGATTTTCGGGAACAGACCTGCAAGAACGAGGATGCCTGCGCCCATCGCTATTGCGAAGCGGTTGACAACCTTCGTCATTCCGACAAGACCAACGTTCTGACTGAAAGAAGTGTTCGGAAGGACACCGAACAGTGCAGCGATTGAAGAACCGAAACCGTCGCAAACAACAGAACCGGACAACTCCTTGTCTGTTGGAGCACGGTTTAAACCGCCTTCAACAACACCGGAAGTATCGCCAATGGTTTCAACTGCTGTTACGATGAACATGATGCACATCGGAATGATTGCATCAAGACGGAAACGGATGTTCGTGAAGATTTCTTTCGGAGGGAGGGGGATAGCAAACCATTTGGCGGTTGCGACCTGTTCCCATTTCGTGATATAAGCGGGAACCACAGTTGCTTCGGCGATTTCGATCGTGTTGGGCAGAACAAAACCCATGATCAAAGAAGCGATATATCCAACAATAATACCGAGAAGAACCGAAGCGATGGACGGGAATCCTTTAAACGCATGTTTGAAGACCAGAATCGCAATCAAGGTGATCAATCCGAGCAGCAGATTCCACATGCTTCCGAAGTCTTTCACACCTGAACCGCCTCCAAAGAAGTTGATACCAACAGAGATCAGGCTTAAACCAATTGCAATAACGACCGTACCTGTTACTACCGGAGGGAAAAACTTACGTAGCGGCTTGATCAAAAAGCCGAGTCCCATTTCGAATACGCCGCCTACGATGCAGGCGCCCATCAATACCCCATAGGCGAAGATGCCGGCATTGGCATCCGTTGTGATCGTTCCGGCTGCAATACCGCCCATTGTGCTGATTGCAATCGAGTTGTTGATGCCGATAAATCCGGAGGAAGTACCCATGACGATCGGTAGTCTTCCGCCGATCGGCCCAATCGGATAGAGCTGAATAAAAGTAACTACGCCAGCGATAACCATTGCGTTCTGAAGCAGAGTAACTCGGAGATCACCGAATCCGTTATCCACTGTAAGACCGCAGGTAGCGAGGATGATCAGCAGCGGCGAAAGATTGCCGACAAACATCGCCAGAACATGCTGCAACCCGAGCGGAACAGCCTGACTGAGCGGAATTCGTCCGTTCAGATCATAAGGCGAAGTATAGGTTGGTTTTTTCTTTTCCATATGATACCTCCTAATTTGTTCTTTTTTAATTTTACACATAATATATTATTCGGTCAAGTTTGTTATATCCAATTTTTTGTATAATTATACATTTTCTGGTTTCTGAAACAGACTAATACATGAAGATGACGCTTGCAAATAACCATCATTTTTGATATGTTATAATAAGATTATTATGCGGGAGATGAAAAATGAACATTCTGCTTTCCAATGATGATGGAATTAATGCGCCCGGTATGGAAGCGCTGATTCGCGGATTGATAAAAAAGCATACGATATTTGTCTCAGCGCCGAGTACTCAGAAAAGTTCAATTAGTAGGGCAGTTTCGATCGGGATTCCGGTACGAGTGGAAAAAAGGACAATGCAGGCATTCCCTCAGGTTACTGCGTTTGCCGTTGACGGAACTCCGGTAGATTGTGTCAGGATTGCTCTCGGAAACCTGATTCACGAGAGAATCGATCTTTGTATGACCGGAATCAATTTCGGTTATAATATTGGGACAGATACACTTTATTCCGGGACGGCAGCGGCAGCCTTGGAAGCAGCCGTAGACGGAATTCCAGCGGTTGCGCTTTCGCTTGGTCTTGAGAATCATGGCAGTCACTATGATACTGCAGCGGAAGTTGCACTACGAATGGTTGATTTTTGTACATCACATCCACTTCCAAGAGGTGCGTTCTATAATGTGAACATCCCGGATGTTCCGGCTTCAAAACTGAAAGGGGCAAAGATTACGAAACTTTCCGATGTTCCGTATGATCTGAAATATCTGGAAACTGAAGACAGCAAGGGAAATCGGTTCTATACAACACCCTGGGATAAAGATCCGGAAACAGAACCGGATACTGACAGATCGGCGGTTCTGGATGGTTTTGTTGCGATTTCTGCCCTGATTTTCGATAATGAGAATAATACTTTGTTCGGAGTAGTTGATCAGGAAGAGTTGGATCAAATAGGAGGCATCGGATGAAAGTCGCGGTTGTCGGTGGCGGCGCAGCAGGTATGATAGCAGCTGTTTTCTCCGCACGGAATGGAAACGAGACGATTCTTCTGGAGCAGAATGAAAAACTCGGGAAAAAACTTTATATCACGGGGAAAGGCCGCTGTAATCTGACCAACGCCTGCGGATGGGAGGAGTTTTTCCAAAACATTCCGAGAAATCCGAGATTTCTTTACAGTGCACGATCGTTCTTCGGTCCGGAAGATATCATATCTCTTGTGGAAAAAGCGGGGATACTTACGAAAACAGAACGCGGGAAACGTGTTTTTCCGGCCTCAGACAAATCAAGTGATGTTATAAAAGCGCTTTCCAAAACGCTCTCAAAAGAAGGAGTTTCTGTTCGGCTGAATACCCGGGTGAAGGAGATACTTGTTGAGAAAAATACAGTCTGCGGAATTCGGGTCGGTCAGGAAGTGGAGCCGTTTGATGCTGTCATATTGGCCACCGGCGGATTGTCTTATTCATCAACGGGGAGTACGGGTGACGGATTCCGTTTTGCAAAGGCGCTCGGCCATACTGTGACCCCCTTGTATGGTTCCCTGGTTCCATTGGAAACAGAAGAGTCGTGGTGTGGATCGCTTTCAGGGCTGACACTGAAGAATGTAACGCTTTCCGCTTTCCGGGGAAAAAAACAGCTGTTTTCAGAACTTGGCGAAATGCTGTTTACCCATTTCGGAGTAAGCGGACCTCTGGTGCTGTCGTGTTCGGCGCTGATCGCGGAGCAACCGGCAGGAATAACGCTCTTCATCGATTTCAAACCCGGACTTTCGGAAGAACAGCTGGACGCAAGAATTATCAGAGATATTGCAGCAAATACAAGAAAGTCACTTTCCAGTGCATTGTATGGACTTCTACCTCAGAGACTGTTGTCAATTGTACTGGAACAGGCGCATCTTGATTCTGAAATGAGCGCGTCATCTTTCACAAGAGAACAGAGGAAAACACTTGTCAATACTTTGAAGGCACTTCCAATTCATGTGAAGAGCACAAGACCGATTGAAGAAGCAATCATCACAAGAGGCGGAATTGAAATAAAGGAAGTCAATCCTTCCACAATGGAATCTAAAAAAATCAAAAATCTCTACTTTGCCGGTGAGATGCTTGACGTGGATGGGTTCACAGGCGGATTCAATTTGCAGACCGCATGGGCAACAGGTGCGTTGGCGGGAAGCAGTATTAAGGAGCAGGTATGAAATACAGTATTGCAATTGACGGTCCCGCAGGAGCGGGAAAGAGCACAGTAGCAAAAATCGCTGCAAAAAGGCTTGGGATTCCGTATCTGGATACGGGAGCCATGTACCGTGCGGCAGCGGTCGCATGCAAGCAGAATGCAGTTGATGTCAAAGACTGGGATGCTGTCAGAGCATTTCTTCCTTCCATGAATATCGAAGTAAGATACCTGCCGACCGGAGAGCAAAGAATGATTTCGGACGGAGAAGATATCACACATCTGCTTCGTACGGAAGAAATCTCGCAGGGAGCTTCCCTTGTCAGCATGATTCCGGAAGTAAGGGATTATCTGGTCGAACTGCAACGTAAAGTTGCGCATGCGCAGGCAGTCATCATGGACGGTCGTGACATCTGCACAAACGTTCTCTCGGATACTCCGCATAAGTTTTTTATTACAGCATCCGCAGAAGAACGTGCCCGGCGCAGAGTCAAGCAGCTTGTTGAGCAGGGTCAGCCTGCCGATTATGAAACAATTTTGAATGACATAATACGACGTGACAAGCAGGACAGTGAAAGAGAATACATGCCGCTGGTGTGCAAAGAAGACACAATTAAGATTGACACGACAGAATTAACAATAGACGAAGTCGTTGACGCGCTGCTTCGGGAGGTACGAGAATAATGCTTTATTTTCTTGCTTATATTCTGGCAGTTCCGATTCTAACCCTTATTTACAGGCCGAAGGTGCTGAACAGAAAAGCCCTCAGACAGAAAGGAAGAGTCATCTATGTCGCGAACCATCTGACGATGGGAGATCCGATCGCATTGGCGGCAATTATTCCGAGAGTTGTGCATTTTATGGCAAAAGCAACTCTTTCAGACAATCGTTTTATGGCCTGGGTATTCCGTTCACTTTTGACATTCCCTGTCGTACAATACACTGCAGATACCAAAGCAATTCGTAAAGCAATTGATCTTCTTGAACGGGAAAAGGCATTCGGAGTTTTTCCAGAAGGCCATCGAGCAACGGATGGAACAGATATGGATACCATCGACAAGGGATGCGCGTTTATTGCTGTCCGGGCAAACGCACCGATTGTCCCGATGTATATTATGCCTCATGCGTTTAAACTCGGCGGTAGATGGAAGATAGCTGTCGGTAATCCGATTTATCCGGAAGAAGTTGCAGCCCGCTGTCCGGCGAAAAAGCCCGTTGATGCAGTGAATGCTGCAATCGCAGACGAGATGATGACACTGAGAGACCAGGCCAGGAGCCTCTGATGAAAATATTGGTTGGAAAACACAGCGGTTTCTGCTTTGGCGTGCAGAGAGCGGTCAGAATGGCCGAAGAGGCGTCAGAGCATGGAACCGTTTATACTTATGGAAAAATCATTCATAACGATGAAGTCGTGGAAGAACTCCGGAAAAAGGGAGTGTATCCGGCAGATTCGCTTGAAGCGCTAAACGAAGGGGACACTCTGATCATCCGCGCTCACGGCGCACCTCCGCAGATATACCATGAATGCGCAAAGAAGGGAATCCGTGTACTGGATGCTACATGCCCATTTGTTATGCGGACGCACCGCATAGCAGAGGAAGCGGCAAAGCGCAACGAACTCTTTTATATCGCAGGACGTTCAGATCATCCTGAAATCGTCGGCATCATCGGCTGTGCGGGGAAAAAAGCATTTGTACTTGAGAATTCAGAACAGGCTGCTTTGGTACCTGAATCGATGAAAGCTGTTCTGACTTCTCAGACAACGCTCAAGCAGGATGTGTTTGAAAAAATCAAAGAAGCACTGAAGAACCGAATTGCTTATCTTTCTGTTTATGATACGATCTGCGATACGACAAGGTTGAGGCAGGAGGAAGCGGAAGCCTTATCGAAAGTCTGCACACGGATGTTTGTTTTAGGTTCCCTTGGAAGTGCCAACACAAAAGCACTGTATGATTTGTGTAAGGAACACTGTAAAAATGCTGAAATCATCGATAAAATCGATAAAATTCCTCTTGAAAAATGCAAACACGATGATATAATAGGAATAGTCGCCGGAGCATCGACTCCAATAGCGACTATTAGGGAGGTATATTCACGAATGAGCGAACTCGAAAAGACGATCGAAACCATCGAAGCGGAAGCTCCCGCTGAGGTTGTCGTCGAAACCACTGAACCCGTCGCGGAAGAGACCGTGGCAGAGACCGTTGCTGTCGAAGCGGAAAAAGAAGCCTGTGAAGCTTGCGAAGCCGTCGAAGAAAAGGCTGAGGAAGTTGTAGAAGCTGCTGAAGAAGTTGCTGAAGCTGTTCAGGAAAAAGCTGAAGAATCCGCCGATAATTTTGAACAAGCCTTTGAAAAGACCGTCAAGCGTATCCGCCCCGGTCAGTTTATTACCGGCACGGTGCTGCAGGTAGTTGATGGCGAAGTTTTCGTTAACATCGGCTACAAATCCGACGGAATCGTTCCGAAAACTGAATTCTCAGCTGATCCGGAACTCCGTCCGGAAGACGTTGTCAAAGAGGGCGACAGCATTGATGTCGAAGTCCTTAAGGTCAATGATGGTGAAGGCAATGTGCTCCTTTCCCGCAAGAATGTCGAAGGCAAGAAAGTATGGGATGAGCTCCTTTCCCCGGAATCCGTTGGTCAGGTTTATGACGCCGTCGGTAAAGAGGTCGTCAAGGGCGGTCTCGTAACCGATATCAAAGGCGTGCGCGCTTTTGTGCCCGCTTCGCTCGTTTCGACTAAATATGTTGAAAAACTTGACGAATATGTCGGCAAGACCTTTAAGGTTAAGATCCTCGAAGTAGACCGCCAGAGAAAGCGCATGGTCGCTTCCGCAAAGCAGGTTCTTCTGGATGAGGCAGCTGCTGCAAAGCAGGCCAAATGGGATGCTCTGGTTGTTGGCGAGAAAGTCCGCGGCGTTGTTCGCAGAATCACTGATTTCGGTGCTTTTGTTGACATCGGCGGTATCGACGGTCTCGTTCATGTAACCGACTGCGCATGGGGCAGAGTCAAGCAGCCGAGCGACGCACTGTCAATCGGTCAGGAGATCGAAGTTCTGATCCTTAATGTAGATAAGGAAAAGGAACGTGTTTCTCTGGGCTACAAGCAGCTCCAGCCCAAGCCCTGGACCAAAGCGGCTGAAAAGTATCCGATCGGTTCCATCGTCGAAGGCAAAGTCGTTCGTATTGTTCCGTTCGGTGCGTTCGTAGCACTTGAACCGACGATCGACGGTTTGATTCACATTTCTCAGGTTGCTGTCAAGCGCGTTGAGAAAGTCGAAGATGAACTGAAGGTTGGCGACATCGTCCGCTGCAAAGTCCTGGAAGTCAATGTCGAAGCGAAGCGCATCAGCCTGTCCCGCAAGGAAGCAATCCTTGAGGAGAATCCTGAAGTTGCAGAGCAGCTGGCAGCTGAAAAAGCAGAGCGCGAGCGTCTCTATCAGGAGAGAAAAGCAGCACGTGAGCAGGCGAACAAAGAGCGCCAGGAACGCCAGGAGCGTCGTGCCCATGAGTCTGCGCAGAGCAATGCAAGCGCACCTGCAAATCCCGAGCGTCAGACCTCTCGTCCGGATCGCCGCCGTCGCAGCGAAGACGGAGAGTATGAGCTTCCTCCGGTACAGCAGACCACCACATCTCTGGCTGATCTGTTTGCAAACTTCAAACCGGAAAACGAAGAATAATCTTCGGGATTTCAAAAACGAAAGAAAAAGGAAAGCCGATCCATTGAGATCGGCTTTCTTGTCTTCATACTTCCCGGACTATCAGCGAATCAGTCCGTAATGAAAGAGTGCTTTTTCGATTCCGTCTTCGTAAAAACCGCACGTAACATATTCGCATACGGCTTTCACGGAATCCGGTGCTTCTGCCATGGCAACTGAATGCATAACCGATTGCAGCATGGGCAGATCATTCGGCCCGTCACCGAATGCATAGCAGTTTTCAGCGGGAATATTCAGCATGGAACGAACATACAATATTCCCGTTTGCTTGGAATATCCTTTCCGGATGCATTCATAGAAATGCTCGCGACCGCGGTCTATAACGGTACACTTGTCCTTTACAGAATCAAGAAAAGTGCTCAGATCCGAATGATCTGTTTCAAATACACAGAACTTGTCAAAGTGAAAAGACGGATCTGTAACAGAACCATGGGTGATAAGTCCGTAAGTATCAAACCGATCACGGTCGGAACGGATCAGCTGAGGGACAGGTCCGGAAAAATCCAACCAGAGTCCGTTTTCAGATTCATACAGAGAATCGAGACCGCATTGACGATTTAAAGCCGCAATTTTATGACTCTCTTCAATGGAAAAGCCCTCGTGAAGAACGGTTTTCCCATCGAACTCAATATGCTGTCCGCAGGAACAGACATAGCCATCGAACCCGAGCGCCCTGACGCGTCGGTCAATGTGACCGAATGGACGGCCTGTGTTGACAAAACAGATCGCTCCGGCCTGTTGTACTGCTTTCAGGGCACGGATCGTGGATACGGGAATCAAACCATCTGAATCGATGATTGTCCCGTCGATATCAAAGAAAAGAAGTGCTTTTTCCATGCAGAGTCCCGCCTGTCTGTTTTCCATCGAATTATACTTCTTTTTTTCAAAGGAAAAAAGGATTTCATGAAAAAAAGTAGAAATTATTAATAACGTCTCTTTTTGGAGGGTATATGACGCAAGACGGGTATCTTCGCAAACAACGGGAAGAGTGGGAAAAGCAAATGCTTTCTCCCTATGCCATGCTGGTTGTGAATTCCAAAGGACGGGATGTTCCTATGGAACCATGTCCTCTCCGGACAGATTTTATTCGTGACAGGGACAGAATCCTGCACTGCAAATCGTTCCGGCGCATGAAACATAAGACTCAGGTTTTTTTGTCCCCAACTGGTGATCATTACAGGACAAGACTGACACATACGTTGGAAGTAGCTCAGATTGCAAGAACTATTTCAAGAGCTCTTCGGTTGAATGAAGACTTAACGGAAGCTATTGCGCTTGGACATGATCTTGGACATACGCCTTTCGGCCATGCCGGCGAGGAAGTCCTGAATTCGCTTGTGCCGGGAGGGTTTGAGCATAATATACAGAGCCTTCGGGTCGTGGAACGTCTTGAGTATGAAGGAAAAGGTCTGAATCTGACCTGGGAAGTGAGAGACGGGATTCTGAATCACAAACGGAGCGGGCATCCTGCGACGCTTGAAGGAAAAGTGATTTCTTTTGCGGACCGAATTGCTTATCTGAATCATGACATTGATGATTCCATTCGGGCGGGAATCTTGAAAGAAGAGCAAATTCCGGAATCTTGCAGACAATTGTTTGGTGATTCACATTCAAAAAGAATCAATAATCTGATCATCAATATTGTTGAAAACAGTCTGGACAGTCCTGTGATCCGGTTTTCAGATGATTACGCGAAAGAATTTGACAAACTGAGAACTTTTATGTTTGAGAGTGTATATCTGAATCCGACAGCGAAGGGCGAGGAAGTGAAGGCAAAAGCTCTCTTTAAAAGCTTGTACTTCTTCTATCTGGAAAACCCGAATCAGATGCCGGTGGAGTATCTTTCAATCAAAGAAACTGATGGCATAGAACGTGCGGTCGCTGATTTTCTATCAGGAATGACAGATAATTACGCGATTCATGACTATGAAAGAATCTTTGTCCCATCCGGTTGGGATGGAATATGAAAACGCATCATACAAGGATTTTGATTATCATATTATATGGCATTTCCCTCTGCATGGCTTGATGAGCTATTCGCAAAAAACGAGATCGTAAGCGTTATCTCCTCATACGTGGATCTGAAACCCAAGGGAAGAAAACTTTGGGCCTGTTGTCCTTTGCATGGAGAAAAGACGCCTTCTTTCAGCGTTTCTCCGGATAAACAGCTGTTTTACTGTTTCGGTTGTCATGCCGGAGGAACGGTCGTACAGTTTATCATGAACATGGAACGTCTGACTTATCCTGAAGCCGTCAAGTATTTGGCTGATCGGGTCGGGATGGAAATGCCGAATGAGGTAAATGATAAAGAACTGCAGAAGATCAGAGCACACAAGAACCGGTTATATGAAGCCAATAAGCTTGCTGCACGATTCTACTTTGACTGTCTGATGGATCCGGAAAGAGGAAAACCTGGCCGCGATTATGCTGCAAAGCGAGGTCTTTCCAGCGAAATCATTACACGCTTTGGAATCGGATATGCACCGGAGGGATGGAGTAATCTGAAAGATTATCTGACCGCAAAGGATTTTACGCTGAGTGAACTATTGGACGCAGGGTTATTAGTTAAGAACGAGACAAAGAATTCCGTTTATGATACATACCGGGGCCGGATGATTTTTCCGATTCTCGGGGTTAGCGGGCAGGTGCTTGGCTTCGGAGCCAGGGTGTTGAACGATGAAAAACCCAAATATATCAATACCGGCGATACTCCGATCTATAATAAAAGGAAAAATCTGTACGGACTGAACCTTCATAAGAATGAGAAGATCTCCGATCTGATTATGACAGAAGGATATATGGACGTGATCGGTCTTTATAAAGCAGGGGTGACCAATGCTGTTGCATCGCTGGGTACAGCACTGACGCAGCAACAGGCTGGTCTTCTGAAAAGGTATGTCGATCTGGTATATATCGCATATGACGGTGACGCAGCCGGTCAGAATGCGACGGTAAGAGGGCTGGATATTCTTAAATCCGAAGGGCTGGATGTCAGAGTCATTACGTTCCCGGATAATCTGGACCCGGATGAATACGTTCAGATTTATGGAAAAGAAGGTTTTGACCGTCTGAAAGAAAACGCTTTTACTTTGAATGAATTCAAGATACGTTCAATGGCAAAGGAATTCAATCTGAACAATGAAAATGAGAGAGAACGTTTTGCGATTCAGTCATGTTCTTTTGTTGCCGGATTGCAGCCAATCGAACAGAAGCGTTATTACAAAGTCATTTCTGACATGACGGGATATCCTCTGGAATCATTGATCGAACAGGGAAAAAAAGATGGAGGCATTGCATATTCCACGACTCAGACAGCAAAAACTTATTATGGGCTTCGCAGAAAATCTGATATTAAAGATGACTCCAGGTTTGTAACGGAACGAACGTTGATTGCAGCATGTGTCAGGAGCAGAGATGCCATCCGTATAGTAAAGGAAAACAATGCGGAAGAATTAATACAGAATGAAGCATTAAAATCATTTCTGAACGCACTGATTCGTGACGAGCATCTCTCGATTACAAATTATATCGGCGAATTGGAACAAAAAGATGCTGAAACCGTATCAACTTTGCTTCAGGATGAGAATACACTTCAGAATCCGGAAAGAACGGCAGCTGATTGCATTAAAAAACTGAATAATGCAAATGAAAAGGAATCTTTGGAAGAACTTCAGAAACGTCTCCTTCAGCCGGATCTTCAAAAGACAGATCGAGAAGAACTGCTTGCACTGATACAGAAAAAACTAAAATCAAAGAAATAAAACAACATGATCGGATGGCGTGAAATCGCCACAGAACCACATCATTCTAATAGGTAGGAGAAAATCATATGTCAATGGACAAAGAAAAAGAACCTGTTCAGGTAAAAGACTCTCAGACTGAAATTCAGAAACTGATAGAGTGCGGTAAACAGAGAGGAATGCTGACCTACGGGGAAGTCATGGAAGCGCTCGGAGATCTCGAACTTGATCAGGATCAGATCGAGAAAGTGTATGCCGAATTTGAGGAGCAGAATATTGATATCGTGGAGGAAGTGGAAGTTCCGGAAGATATCAACGAAGAGATTGCGGAACTCGAACTGGTGCTTCCTTCAAGTGAGGCGGTCAACATCGATGATCCCGTCCGCATGTATCTGAAGGAGATTGGAAAAGTTCCTCTTCTGACCGCTGACGAGGAGATCGATATCGCACGAAGAATGGCAGACGGCGATCTGGATGCAAAGCATCAGCTGGCAGAAGCCAACCTGAGGCTGGTCGTATCCATTGCGAAGCGTTATGTGGGGCGCGGCATGCTGTTCCTTGATCTGATTCAGGAAGGAAACCTTGGTCTGATCAAAGCCGTTGAAAAGTTTGACTACCGCAAAGGGTATAAGTTCTCCACATATGCGACCTGGTGGATCCGTCAGGCCATCACCCGCGCGATTGCAGACCAGGCAAGAACTATCCGTATTCCGGTTCATATGGTGGAAACCATTAACAAACTGATCCGTGTCAACCGTCAGCTTGTTCAGGAGTACGGCCGTGATCCCAGACCGGATGAGATTGCGAAAGAGATGGGAATTTCTGAAGATAAGGTTCGTGAAATCATAAAAATCGCTCAGGAACCTGTTTCACTGGAGACACCGATCGGTGAAGAAGATGATTCTCATCTGGGCGATTTCATTCCGGATGATGATGCCCCCGCGCCTGCGGATGCAGTAGCTAGTTCCCTTTTGAAAGAGCAACTTGCAGAAGTCCTTTCAACGTTAACACCGAGAGAAGCGAAAGTTCTGAAACTGCGTTACGGCCTTGAAGATGGAAAAGCAAGGACACTGGAAGAAGTCGGACGTGAGTTTAATGTAACACGTGAACGTATCCGCCAGATTGAAGCAAAGGCGCTCCGTAAACTTCGTCATCCGTCAAGAAGCAAAAAACTGAAAGATTTCCTTGAATAAGTAGAGAGCAAGTTTAATTAAGAATTTGGAGTGGAAGAATGTATCAGAAAGTATCGACCGACATGAATTTCGTCGCTCGCGAGCTGGAAACACTCGCGTTTTGGAAAAAGAACAAGGTGTTTGAAAAGAGCGTGGCCTTGAGAAAAGGTGCTCCGACATACACCTTCTTTGACGGACCACCGACAGCAAACGGCAAACCGCATATCGGACATGTTCTGACCAGAAGCATTAAGGATCTGATCCCGCGTTATAAGACAATGAAAGGATATGATGTCTTAAGAAAAGCGGGATGGGATACGCATGGACTGCCTGTGGAACTCGAAGTGGAAAAATCACTTGGGCTTGACGGAAAAGAACAGATCGAAGCATATGGCGTAGAACCGTTTATCAAAGCCTGCAAAGAATCTGTCTGGAAATATGAAGGACAGTGGGAGGAAATGAGCGACCGCGTAGGGTTCTGGTGCGATATGAAGGACCCTTATGTCACTTATCATGATAATTATATCGAATCAGAGTGGTGGGCGCTCAAGACCATTTATGAAAAAGGGCTTCTGTATAAGGGACATAAGATTGTTCCTTACTGCCCCCGCTGCGGAACGGCGCTTTCCAGTCACGAAGTAGCACAGGGATATCATGATGTCAAAGAAACTTCTGCAATTGCAAAATTCCGGCTGAAGGACGGGAGCGGAGCACAGTTCCTTGCATGGACAACAACACCGTGGACTTTGCCGTCCAACGTTGCGCTGTGCGTCAACGCCCATGAGCAGTATGTAAAAGTCCAGAGCGGGGAAGATCTTTATATCCTTGCGGAAGCACTGGTTCCTTCTGTAATCGGAGAAAACACTGTGATTCTGGAGCGGTATCTTGGAAGTGAACTGGAAGGAACGGAATATGAACCGCTGTTTGATCTTCCGGTCAAATTCGGAGGAAAGAAAGGCTACCGTGTTGTATCCGACGATTATGTTACGTTGACGGACGGTACCGGAATCGTTCATATTGCACCAGCCTTTGGTGAAGACGACAACCGTGTCGGAAAAGACTGGCAGCTGCCTTTTGTACAGTTTGTCAATGCAAGCGGTCATATGTGCGGCGGAACTCCGTGGGACGGCTTGTTTGTAAAAGAAGCAGACAAACCGATCCTTGCCGCGCTGAAAGAGAGCGGAAAACTGTACGCTGCGCTTCCTTTCGAACACAGCTATCCGTTTTGCTGGCGATGTGACACACCTTTGATTTACTATGCCCGTGAGAGCTGGTTTATCAAAATGACTGCGGTCAAGGATAAACTGATCGAATTCAACCGCTCAGTCAACTGGATTCCTGATACCATCAAGGAAGGCCGTATGGGCAATTTTCTAGAAAATGTAATTGACTGGGGTATTTCCCGTGAACGTTACTGGGGCACACCGCTTCCTGTATGGACCTGCGAATGCGGCAATGTGCATGTAATCGGAAGCAAAGCCGAACTGAAAGCAATGTCGGATAACTGCCCTGAAAATATCGAGCTTCATAAGCCTTATATTGATCAGGTGAATGTATATTGCCCGAAGTGCGGAAAGCGAATGAAGCGTGAGCCGGTTGTGATTGACTGCTGGTTTGACAGCGGTTCCATGCCGTTTGCACAATGGCATTATCCTTTTGAAAACAAGGAGATCTTTGAAAAACGATATCCGGCAGCCTTTATTTCAGAAGCAGTCGACCAGACGCGCGGGTGGTTCTATACGCTCCTTGCCATTGCGACCTGCCTGTTTGACAAGGCTCCTTTTGAGAACTGTCTGGTACTCGGACTTGTCTGTGACAAGGACGGAAAGAAAATGTCCAAACATATCGGCAATGTCGTTGCGCCGAAAGATGTGCTGGATAAGCAGGGAGCGGATGCGGTGCGCTGGTACTTCTATACCGCTTCATCGCCATGGCTTCCGAGCCGCTTCTCCGGAGAGAATGTATCGGAATATCAGCGTAAGTTCATGTCCACTCTCTGGAACACCTATGCGTTCTACATTCTGTATGCGGATATTGACGGTTTCGATCCCACGAAGCACTCTCTGAAAAAAGAAAATCTGACGTTGATGGACCGCTGGATTCTCTCGAGACTGCAGACTCTGATCAAGACTGTGGATGAAGATCTGGAGAATATCCGAATTACGGAAGCGGGAAGAGAACTTCAGGACTTTGTGGATGAACTATCCAACTGGTATGTAAGACGTTGCCGTGACCGTTACTGGGGAAGCGAGATGACGGACGATAAGGAAGCAGCATATATGACGCTCTTCACAGTGCTGAAGACCATGTCACTGATTTCAGCACCTTTTGTACCGTTTATGAGTGAAGCAATGTATCAGAACATGGTTCGCACCGTTGATCAGTCTGCACCGGAATCTGTACATCTGTGCGATTTCCCGGTAGCCGATGAATCTCTGATCGACTTTGAACTCGAAAAAGGAATGGACCGTGTACTTCAGATCGTTACTCTCGGCAGAGCGGCAAGAAACGATGCTGCAACGAAAGTCCGTCAGCCTCTCAGCGAGATGTTCGTTCAGGGAGAAGCGCTGACCGAAGCAGAATCCGATATCGTTAAGGAAGAACTGAACATCAAGCAGATCTCTTTCGTGGAAGATGCAACCGGTTTCATCAGTTACCGGACAAAACCGCAGATGAGAACACTTGGGCCACGTTACGGAAAACTGCTTCCGAAACTGAATGCCTATCTTGCGCAAGAAGGAATCGGTGATCAGGTGGTTGCTGCGCATAACGCCGGGAAAGATTATATCTTTGATCTGGAAGGAACGGAAATCGTCCTCGGAAAAGATGATGTGCTTGTTTCCGCACAGCAGAAGGCTGGATTCGTGTCTGAAACCGAGAAAGGTCTGACGGTTGTTCTGAATACAAACCTGACGCCCGAGCTGATCGAAGAAGGCAACGTCAGAGAGATCACAAGCAAATTGCAGACAATGCGCAAAGAGGCAGGGTTTGAAGTTGCGGATCATATCAGGATCGGCTATGATCCTTCCAGCCCGCTCTGTGATTTGATCGAACAGAACAAAGAGCAGATCATGGCAGATACCCTTGCCAATGAACTGACTTCAGTTCTTACCGGTTACGAAAAAGAGTGGAACATCAACGGCTCTGCTTTGAAGCTGAGTGTTGAAAAAATGTAATAAGCCTGATCAGAGGAACTTTTTCTCTGCTGAGGAAGGTTGACAAAGCGTTTGAACGTGATATAATGCATATTAATCTGAAATGAATCAGGAAGCAGTACCGTTTATCGGCACAGCAAAGCGAGCGACCGGCTGGTGGAAAGGGTTGCGCTGTGTACATCGGGAAGACCGCCAGAGGATCGGAACGGGTACGCCCGTTATAGCGTAAAAGAGTCCCAAATAGGGTGGAACCACGTATAACATGCGTCCCTTGTTTTTAGCAAGGGGCGTTTTATTTATGAAAAGATACAATGGAGGTTGAACTATGATTATTACATTTCCCGATGGTTCGAAGCGCGAATTCGAGAACGGCATGACAGCTCTGGATATCGCTGGCGCAATCAGCAACGGCCTCAAGAAGGCAACTCTGGCCTGCCAGATCGACGGTGAACGCGCGGATGCGTTCCGTCCGATTGAGAAAGACTGCGAACTAAAGCTTCTGACCTTCGAGGATGAAGACGGACGCTGGGCGTACCGTCATACCGGATCCCACATCCTTGCGCAGGCTGTAAAACGGCTGTGGCCTGAGGTGAAGCTTGCTATCGGCCCTGCAATCGCAGATGGATTCTATTATGATTTTGATACGCCGCAGCCTTTCACTCCGGATGATCTGAAAAAGATCGAGAAGGAAATGGACCGTATTGTAACAGCAAACTATAAGCTGGAACGGTTTGAACTGCCCCGTGAGGAAGCAATAGCTTTCATGAAAGAAAAGGAAGAACCTTATAAGGTCGAATTGATCGAGGATCTTCCGGAAGATGAAACGATCAGTTTCTATCGCCAGGGTGAGTTTGTTGACCTGTGCGCCGGCCCGCATGTCGCATCTACCGGAAAAGTGAAAAACATCAAGATCATGAGCATCGCCGGTGCTTACTGGCGTGGCTCGGAAAAGAATAAAATGCTTCAGAGAATCTACGCGACAGCATTCGAAAAGAAAGCGGATCTGGAAGCATATATCACCAGAATCGAAGAAGCCAAGAAACGTGATCACAGAAAACTAGGCAGAGAACTTGGATTGTTCATGACGGATGAGCTGGTTGGAAAAGGCATGCCTATGTTCCTTCCGAAGGGCTATACATTGTGGAGGATTCTGGAGAACTACATCAGAGATCGCGAGATCAAATCCGGTTATCAGCATGTGCTGACGCCTTGTATCGGAACGATCGATCTCTATAAGACTTCGGGACACTGGGACCATTATCAGCAGAATATGTTTCCTGCGATGAAGGTGGAAGACGAAACTTATGTTCTGCGTCCGATGAACTGCCCGCATCATATGCGCATTTATGCCAACTCTCCGCATTCCTACCGCAATCTGCCGGTACGAATCGGTGAAATCGCACATGATTTCCGCTATGAGGCGTCCGGAACGCTGAAGGGAATCGAACGCGGACGTCATTTCTGCCAGAATGACGCGCATCTGTTTGTAACACCGGAACAGATTCAGGAGGAGTTTGCCAAAGTCGTTGATTTGATCTTCTCAACATACAAGGACTTTGGAATTACCAATTACCGTTGTATTCTGTCTCTTCGCGATCCGAAGGATAAAGTAAAATACCATGACGATGATGAGATGTGGAATACAGCGGAAAATGCGTTGCGGAACGTCCTTGACTCACTCGGACTTGACTATACGGAAGAGATCGGAGAAGCCGCGTTCTATGGACCGAAACTGGATGTCAATGTGACACCGGCCGTCGGTGCGGAATATACGCTTTCCACCTGCCAGCTGGATTTCTGCCTGCCTGCCAGATTCAATCTGACCTATATCGACAAGGATGGTAAAGAACGTATTCCTGTGGTTTTGCATCGAGCGATTCTCGGTTCTTTGGACCGGTTCATGGCGTATCTGATTGAGGAAACAATGGGCGCATTCCCGACATGGCTTGCACCGGTACAGGTCAAGATTTTAACCATTACCGATCGTGCAAATGAAGCAGCGGAAGCCATCAGAGCCAAGTATGAAGACCTTGATATCCGTGTTGAGACTGATATGCGGAATGAAAAAATCGGGTTCAAGATCCGTGAAGCTCAGATGATGAAGATTCCGTACATGCTGATCCTTGGCGATCAGGAAGTCGAAAACGGTACAGTTGCTGTTCGATCCAGAAAAGAAGGCGATCTTGGCGCAATGCCGATTGACGCGTTTGCTGAGAAGATTCTGCAAGAGGTCAGAACTAGAGCAAAATAAGAACAAAAATGAAGGAAAGCCGCAACGCGGCTTTCTTTTGTTTCGCACCATTTCATGCTAGTGCTTTCTTTACCCAAATAGTACCGAATTCTTGACGGAAGTGACAAGATGAAGTAAAATGTATTTCATGGAATCTTCTGTAAATCGTTTGCCGAAAAGAGAATATCTTTGGGGTGCGCTCGCAGTAATCTGCACATTATTGCTGAGTGCTGCAACACATATCAATTTATCCTTTATCACTGCTGAAACAGAAAGCGCCAAAGCAACATTTGAACTGTTGGGTTTCATTCTCCGGATTGCAGTGGTTGTTCCTTTGCTTTGTGTGACAGCAGCTTTCTGGTCGCGGGCTGCCTGGGCGACAGGACCGTTGATACTGGCCATTTTAACCGGGCTTTCTTACGGGGCGGGCCTGATGTTTGATAAAAGCTATACGGGTGCTTTGTATTTTGTAGGATTGATAGCGCCGGCAGGAATTATTTTGTATTATCTTCAGAGATTTCAGTTCAGTAACTTTTATACGGTTTTCTATTTATCTGTTGCCTTTCTGGCAGGCCTGTTTATCCGGGTTTCACTTCCTTCTTTGATCGAAAACGGAGATGCCTTTCTTCCGATGAAGAATATGGTTACTGCTTACCGGACTCTGTGGGAAGCTTCAGCGGAAGGGCTGCTGCCGGAGGAAATGATTACTTCCATGAAGGAAGTTCTGACAGAATTGAAGCTAGGCTCGGATCAGTATTTGATTGAACTTCTGTACTATCCATCTGCATTGGCGGCACTGACTAACGTACTGCTGTCTCACATGCTGAACAGGAACGGCGGAGCAACTCTTGTTCCGCTTCCTCCGTTCGAGGAATGGACTGTGGAACGTGGATACGTATACGGTTCTTTGATATTGACAGTGATATCCTATATCCTGACTTTATCTAAGGTTCAATATGGGGGCGGATTGCTGCAGATCGCTTATCTGGTCTGGATGCTTCCGATGTCGCTGGCCGGTCTTTGTTATTTAAAGAAGCGTACAAAAGGAAAAACTTGGCTGTTCGTTTTTCTGACGATACTGTCTATTTCCATGTATTCCATATTCGGTTGGGCACTTTCCCTGATGGGAATGATTGGATTTTTCCGTAAAGAACAAGAGAGAAGACAAGGGGGAAGCGCAAAATGAAACAATATAGAGGATTGCTGATTTTCACCGGCATCTTTCTCGTGATCTGCGCAGCTGCGTTCATCCCTTTCAAACTCTATTGGTATGCTCTGGCTACGCTGGCTGCAGGCATTTTGTTATTTATTATCCTCTTTATCTGGCTTTCAGTAACCGCAAAAAAACAGCAGGAGGTTATGGACCGGGTATTCAGGGAGAATGATTCGGCTGTTGCGTTGCTGGTAGATGAAGTAACAGTACCTGCTTTACTTTTTGATCCGGAAAACGGAAGAATTAAATGGCGCAATCCTGCATTCGCAGAGATTTTTGACGGAAAGAGGATTACGGATCTTCTTGAAACTTTTAATTCCGACCGTCCTGCGAATTCCTTGTACGAAGTCGTTCACGGGAACTCGTATCAGATCATGAATATTGTCGTTCCGAGAAAAAGAAACCGTTCTTTGATTTTACAATACTGGCTCGACCGGTCGGAAGCTGCACATTATCAGAGACTGTATACGGAACAGCGCCCTTATACCGCTTTGATCCATGTAGACAATTATGAGGAACTGACCCGTGATTCTCAGATTCGCAGCACAGCGGTTTTGGCGGAAGTTGAAAAACTGGTGGAGGAACTCTGCAAACGTCTGGGGGGAATCTACCGCAGATATGAGAACGGAAGGTTCATGCTGATCCTTGAAGCAAAGCAAATGACCCAGCTGGAACAGGAAAAGTTCCCGTTGATAGAAGCTGCACATAGGATTGAGACCGGTACTGGAACTGAGGTTTCGCTATCGGTGGCGGTTGGAATTGCTCCAAGACTATCCCAGTCAGAAGCGGATGCCAGACAAGCGATGGAACTTGCGCTTGGCCGCGGAGGCGATCAGGCGGTTGTGAAAGACGGAGCAGATTACCGCTTCTATGGAGGAAGAAGGCAGCAGGATCCCAGACAATCCAGAGTTAAGGCCAGGCTGTTCTCGAAAGCGCTCTATCAACTGCTTGAGAACAGTGGCGATGTTATTATCATGGGACATAAGAATCCCGATATGGACAGCTTCGGTTCCGCTCTTGGCATTATGACCTGCGCCAACTATGTAGGACGCCATGCTTATATCGTTCTGGATGGCGCAAACACGATGATTGAAGGAGCGCTTTCGCGTCTGGAGCAGGATGGAACGGCGGAATCCCTGATTGTCAACCCGGATGAAGCGGAACAGATGATTCAGTCTAACACCGTTCTCGTGATTGTCGACACACAGCGCGGTTCCAATACTGTTGCGCCGAAATTGCTGCCAAAAGCAGAGCGAATCGTTGTGATAGACCACCATCGACGCGGAGCGGAATATATTGAGAATTCCACGCTTCATTATTTGGAAACCCGTGCATCCTCCGCAAGCGAAATGGTGACAGAAGTCATTGAATACTTCTCGGATAATGTGAAGCCTACATCATTTACATGCTCTGCACTGCTTGCGGGTATCACAACGGATACCAAACAGTTTGTTCTTAACGTTGGTTCCAGAACATTCGATGCTGCGGGATATCTGAGAAGGAATGGCGCCGATCTCAGCTCGGTCAAGTCCATGTATCAGAATGACTATGAAAATTTCGTCAACTGCGCAAAGGTTGTGGAACATGCAACGATCCGTAAGAGCGGAATCGCGATTTCCTACTGTGAGAAAAATGTTCCCGACAGCAAATTGATTGCGGCACAGTCTGCTGACGAACTGCTGACAATCAAAGGGATCAAAGCAGCTTTCGTGCTCGGAGAAACCAATGATATGGTCTCAATCTCCGGAAGAAGCTTTGGAGATATCAATGTACAGGTTATTCTTGAAAAAATGGGAGGCGGCGGTCATCTGACTATGGCCGGTGCACAGGTATATCATGCGAGCTGGCAAGAAGTAATGGACCAGCTTGTACCGCTGATCGAGCAGTATGAAGCGGAAAACAATAATCTTTAAGAAAGGACGGACATAGGCGATGAAAGTATTGCTTGGACAGGATGTAAAAGGAACCGGAAAGAAAGGGGAAATTGTTGAGGTATCTGACGGATACGCAAGAAACTTTCTGTTTCCGAGAAAAATGGCGACTCCTGCGGATGCCGCGTCCATTAATGCAGCAAACATTTCAAAAAGCGCTGCTCAGCATCGAAAATTTACAGCCGGTGTCAAAGCCAGAGAGAATGCATCTAAACTTGAGGGAAAACGCATAACGGTACACGCGCGTGTCGGTGAGAATGGAAAGCTGTTCGGCACGATTACCGGAAAGGAAATTGCTCTTGCGCTGAAAGAACAGCAGGGACTGGAGATCGATAAAAAGAAGATCTCAGTTGATCCGATCAAATCGACCGGGGAATATACTGCGAAAGCAAGTTTGTTTGAAAATGTATCCTGCACATTTACGGTCATTGTGACAGATTAAAAATGGAAGAACAGCAGCAATTTCAAAAAATAGATAAAGCCCTGCCTAACAGCTTGGAAGCGGAACGTTCGGTCTTGGGTGCGATGTTACTTGATAATGAGGCGCTTGACGCTATGATCGAGCAGCTGCAGCCGGAAGACTTTTATTTGACTGCGCACAATTATATTTTTGCAGCCATGAGGGACACACGCATGGCCGGCGATGCAGTCGATCTGATCACGTTGAATAACACGCTGGAGCGCAGTGGGAAACTTGAGGCATCTGGAGGTATCATTTATCTTACGGAACTGATGAATTTCGTTCCGACAGCTGCAAATGTCTCTTACTATGCTTCTATCGTAGAAGAACATTCTATGCAGCGTGCGATGATCCGCCTCGGTAATGAGATGATCCGTGATGGAATGAATGATCAGAAACCGGTTGATGATTCGCTGAATGAAGCCGAAAGAAAGATCTATGATATCACAATGCGCAAAAGCGAGGCATCTCTTTCGCCTGCGCAAGATATCGTTCCGTCCACTTTGAATCAGATAGGAGAACTGATTCAACGTAAGGGAAAACTGACCGGCGTTGCAACGGGGTTCTCTAAACTGGATCGTCTGACCAACGGATTACAGAAAAGCGATCTGATCATTCTGGCAGCTCGTCCGGCAATGGGAAAATCAGCATTCGCTATGAACATTGGTCAATATGCAGCCTTGCATGATAATCGCACGGTTGCCGTTTTCAGCCTTGAAATGAGCAAAGAACAGCTGATGATGCGTATTCTCTGTACGGAAGCTTCTGTTGATTCCCAGAAGATTAAAGATGGTACACTGGATGATACTGAAACGCAGAGGCTGATGGAAGCTGCCACAGAGATGCAGAACACAAAGTTCTTCATTGACGATACAGCCGGTACTACGGTTGCAAGTATTCGATCCAAATGCCGCAGATTGAAAGCTCAGCAAGGACTGGATCTGGTTATTATTGACTATATGCAGCTGATTCAGGGAACAGGAATGGGGCAGAGAAAATCGGACGGCCGTGTTCAAGAAGTTTCCGATATGACACGTGCCCTGAAGCTTCTCGCAAGAGAATTGGAAGTTCCTATTATTTTGCTCGCACAGTTGAACCGCGGCCCGGAGACCCGTACAGATCATAGACCGCTGATATCAGACCTTCGAGAATCCGGCTCCATTGAACAGGATGCTGATATGGTCATTCTTCTTTACCGGCCTGTTGTATATGATCAGGAAGCTGGAAATGAAGCCGAGGCAATTGTTGCAAAAAACCGTCATGGCCCGATTGAAACCATCGATCTGGCCTTTGAAGGAATGTATACAAGGTTCCGCACACTGCTGAAAGACGGGGAGAATCCCTGATACCTAAAACATAGAAGCAGCCTGAAGGCTTATGGTGGCCACAGGCTGCTCTTGCATTTTTACGTTTCGATCAAAATTACACGCTCAGTCGTGAACCAGGACCGAAATCGATTATTTCTCCTCATTATATAAATATGCTGATACAAAAGAATTAATATCCGCATATCTGGAGGGGCGTATACCTGCTTTTTCACATTCATTCAGATACTGCTGCAGGATCCTGTCAAACCCTTCTGCTGTCTTCCGTAAGTCTCCGGGATCATATATGGAAAGTACATCATATGACCCGATATCGATCTCATTACTGATATCATTCAGCATCTCATTCATGCTTTCCAGACTCATAAAAGCTAGGTGCCGGTCGCCTTTATCTGCGGCATGTACCATTTTCCCGTGCCAGTTGGAGAACATTTCCTCGTAGGTTCCGGACAGCGTATCCGCCCCGGAGGTTCTTTTCTCCTGCGGCAGTTTCTCCATTGATTGTTGGAAGCAGAATTCCAGCCCCTTCATCAATTTTGTCAGATGTTCTTTCAAAACGTCTACTTCAGTTGCAGTGAGAATGTTTTCGATCATTCTGCAAAGATTATCCGGCTTTTTCTCCATAGCGGTCAGCTCTTCATAGCGTTGGCCGACCCCCTTGTGGAAATATGTTTTGTTCAGCAGGGCAAGGGCGTTTTCTGCAAAGTAGAGTGCACCGCCTGCATTCCTGCGGACCTTGTTCATCTCTTCTGCAATCATAGCGTCAGCGTAACAGCACAACGCCTCTTTCAGCTCCTTCTCTGCGTTTCGGAAATCATCTTCTCCGAATGGTTCTGCCAGCTTCTTTGAGACCTGGTTGCGGAGTGTTTCCAGTTCAGTCCTATATTTTTCGTCTGCGCAGTATACGATTCGCGAATCCATCAGTTTGGAGATATGAGGGTGTTTATATGCAGCATCCTGGCGAAGACTTTCCCAGCTTGTGCAGTAAATATCATAACCAACACACTGGTCTTCCAAGATAAATGCTTTTCCTAACTGCCATCCACGGTCATCATTAATGAGAATCAGCAGGTCCAGGTCTGACAACGGATGATTATCTCCCGTTTGAAAAGAACCGTAAATACCAATCAGCGCCACTGCCCCAGCACATATCGTTTGTTCTTTTTGGATAACAGCGTCGATGATTGTCTGGTTTATGTTTTCACTTGAATTCATCTGTATAAACTCCTGATAATAAAATGAGTTATATAGGTCGGTTTCATCGAGACTAGCAGCATTTTCGTCGACTTTTACCCGAAGGTGTAAAATAAACTTAGATAATTGGAAAAGAAAAAGCCCAGGAAACATTGAATTTCCGGGGCTTTGCATCTCTCTTGATCTCGGTTAACGCTTCGAGAACTGCGGAGCGCGACGTGCTGCGTGCAGACCGTACTTTTTACGCTCTTTCATTCTAGGATCACGTGTCAGGAATCCTGCCTTCTTCAGTACCGCACGATATTCAGGATCGACGGTGAGAAGAGCACGTGCGATACCGTGACGGATTGCACCTGCCTGACCGGTTGTGCCGCCGCCGAATACGCTGACATTCACGTCAAACTTTTCGAGGGTGTTGGTCAGAACGAGAGGGGAACGAACGATCATCTTCAGGGTCTCAAGTCCGAAGTAATCTTCAACATCACGCTTGTTGACGACGATATTGCCGGAACCCGGGAGGAGACGAACGCGTGCAACGGACTTTTTCCGTCTGCCGGTGCCGATATAAGCTGTCTTTGCCATATTTGTTCTCCTTCCTTATTTCTTGAGCTCGTAGGGCTGGGGCTGCTGTGCCTCATGGTTGTGATCCGGTCCCGCATAAACACGGAGCTTCTTCAGCATCTGACGGCCGAGGGGTCCCTTCGGCATCATGCGGCGGATGGATTCGTAAACCGCAAATTCGGGTTTCTCAGAAAGCAGGGTACGGTAGGATACCTCTTTGAGTCCACCCGGATAACCGGTATGATGAATGTATTTTTTATCATCGAGCTTTTTGCCGGTTAAACGGACTTTATCAGCATTGACGATAATGACGTGGTCTCCGCAATCAACATGCGGGGTAAAAGTAGGCTTGTGTTTGCCGCGGAGAATCGCAGCGACCTGAGAAGACAGACGACCGAGTACCATATCGGTTGCATCTACAACATACCAGCTGCGCTCAACGGTTTCGCCCTTTGCCATATAGGATTTCATGGCGATCCCTCCATATAAAAAGTATATTGATTTATTAAAAAACTGCTGTCAGAAGACTTAATCTATCGGGGCTGTGACAGACTACGCCTAATGGCACATCGAATATATTAACAAACCAAGGGAAGCATGTCAAGAAGTTTTTTCAGCAAAAAACCTTGATTTTACAGTTTGTTCAACGTTTTGACCAACCTTGCGAAAGGACAAAGCGGAGCCTCTAACTTCATTTGACGGATCTTTTAACAACAGATATAATTATATCAGAATTGAAAGATCATTTCACATAAAGAATAGGTAATATTATATCTTGACAAGTAGGACGGTTAGTCCACATGAGTCATAAAATAAGGAGCAAGCCATGAAAAGAAGACTGATTGCTTTTTTTGCAGCATTGCTGATGCTGACTTCTATTGCGATCCCGGCACTTGCAGAGGAGCCGCAGACAGACCCGGCAGGAACAGAACCTCCTGAAGACACCGAACAGGTTCTGGATTCTACCACAACAACGGAGATGGTTGAAGTTCTGGAAGACGGTACGATGGTCAAGGTAATCACGTCTGTTACGGTAATTCCGGCTGAGGAAGAAGCAGAAACGGAACCGGATCATGATATCGTGATTCTGTTTACAAATGATGTCCATTGCGGCGTTCAGACAGGAGTGGGATACAGCGGCCTTGCCCGCCTGAAAAATTCATTGATTCAGGCCGGAAAGAATGTTCTTCTTGTGGACTCAGGCGATTCGGTTCAGGGAGATACGATCGGCACTCTGAGTAAAGGGGAATATATCATCGAGCTTATGAACCAGGTCGGATATCATATTGCAACGATAGGAAACCATGAGTTCGATTACGGAATGGAACAATTTTTCAGCAACATTGAAAAAGCGGAGTTTCCTTATGTGTGCTGCAACTTTCTGGACAGTGAGGGAAAACCTGTCCTGGATGCATACAGGATTTTTGAAATTGCAGGAAAGAAAGTTGCTTTTGTAGGGGTTGCGACGCCTGACACATTTACTTCATCGACTCCGGCTTATTTTCAGGATTCTGACGGGAAATACATCTATTCTTTCTGTGAAGACGATACAGGTAGAAAGCTATATGACACTGTCCAGCTTGCGGTAAACGGTTCGATTGCTGAGGGAGCAGATTACGTGATTGTTCTGTCTCACCTTGGAATCAATGCGGAGGACTCACCGTGGACCAGTTCAGAACTGATCGAACATACTAACGGGATTAATGCTGTCCTGGACGGACATTCACATTCTGTCATTGAAAAGGAACTTGTTAAGAATAAAGATGGAAAAGATGTCATTTTGGCTTCCACTGGAACGCATCTCGAAAATGTCGGATGCCTCATGATATCTGAAAAAGGAAAAATGAATTCGATCCTCCTCAATAACAGTACTGTTGAGTTCGGGATTTTAAACGGAACACTCTCTGATGATGGCGGTATAAGTGAATTGATTGATAAGATCAATGAAGAATTCACGGAACTGACCGGTAAGGTGATTGCGCATACGGACTATGATCTTGTAACACATGACCCCGTAGATCCTTCCATCCGGATCATCCGCAGTCAGGAAACAAATCTGGGAGACCTGTGTGCAGATGCATTCAGAGAGGTTTCCGGCGCAGATATCTCATTTATCAACGGCGGAGGTATCCGCGCAACGATTCCGGAGGGCGACATTACATACGGTAATGTCATTGCTGTTCATCCGTTCGGAAACAACCTGAGCGTAGCGGAAGTAACAGGACAGGAAATTCTGGACGCGCTGGAGTTTTCCGCACATTCTCTGCCGGGTGAATTCGGAGGATTTCTACATGTATCCGGGCTTACCTATATGATCGACCTGAATGTAGACAGTACGGTCGAGATGAATGACCATGGAGAATTTGTATCTGTCAAAGGTGATCAGCGCGTAAAAAACGTGATGGTGTTGAACCGGGAAACCAATGAGATGGAACCAATCGATCCTGAAAAACAGTATACTCTTGCGTCGTTTGATTACTTGCTTCAGGATGGAGGAGATGGTTATACAATGTTTGCGGATAACGATTATCTGCAGGACAGAGTTATGCTGGATAATCAGGTCCTGATTACTTATATTGAACAGCGCCTGAATGCGCTGATACCGGAACAGTATCGTGATCCTTACGGCGATGGCAGAATTGAAATCATCGAAAAAGGAGAAGCGGCTTCTGACGTGCAGGACCAGGAAGAAAACTCTTCTGACCATGAAGATGCAGAGCCACAGGAAAATGCTCAATCTTCAGCCCCGGAACTGAACGGATAAACTCCAGAGGAATTTACAGTCACCCGCTGTTTTTGACAGCGGGTGATGTTTATAAAACGAACTCTCTTTTTACTTGCAAAGATAAACCTTGTTAGGTATACTTTGGCGTATGGAACAGATACGTAAAAAACCGCTGCGCGGAACTGTTATTTTATTGATTGCCACCATTGCATGGGGGTTTTCTTACGTGATGCAGAGTAAGGCGATGGATTATCTGGAACCATTGACCTATAACGGTATCCGGATCCTGGTCGGCGGAATCGCGCTGATACCGGTAGTCTTTTTATTCCGGAAACTGGATCCCGCTTATCGGGAAATGGATTCGGAATCGACCCAAATGATGAACCGCATCACTTTCTGTGGAGGGATCGTCTGCGGAATCTGTCTCTGCGGAGCTGCTTCCTTGCAGCAATACGGTATCTCCATGAGTTCCGCGGGAAAATCCGGTTTTATTACGGCGCTTTATATTGTAATGGTTCCGATCTTCGGAATTCTCTTCCGGAGAAGAGTCACCTGGGTTGCTGCTTTAGGCGTTTTACTGGCTGCAATAGGTTTTTATTTCTTGTCAGTCAAAGAACGTTTCGAAATCGAGACCGGTGATTTCCTTCTGCTGGCAGGAGCGTTTCTGTTTTCATTTCAGATTCTTTTTATTGATCATTTCCTGGAAAAAGGAGCGGAACCTGTCATGATGTGCTGCGTTGAGTTCTTAACGGCAGGCATCATTCTGATTCCGGTAATGTTTCTGACGGAACACCCGGTGTGGCAGAATATATGGGATGCAAAGGAAACGATCCTTTATGCGGGCCTTGTTTCCGGGGCTTTCGGTTATAGTCTGCAGATGATCGGACAGCGTGACCTTGAACCGACTGCCGCATCCTTGCTCATGAGTTTGGAATCGGTTTTTGCAGCGCTTTTCGGATGGCTTGTTCTGAATGAACATCTTTCGCTGAAAGAACTGCTGGGTTGCGCACTTGTCTTTGCTGCGGTCATCCTCGCGCAGATCCCGGTGAAAGAAAAAGGAACGCATTCATAGGCTGTATCCGATTTTCACATGAATCGTATGCTCACATTTTACACGTATCTGTCTTGACACTTTTTGGAGGCATATGGCATAATTTAAGAGTAATAGAAATGCTCTTTGCGACTGACGGAAGAATGTGGAGCACCACAGAGGAACAAAGAACATAACAATAATTGCCGACCGTCTGGGCACACTTGAACATGACTGTACAAGTGCGCCTTTTTATTTTTTCAGAGGAGGACAGGGATTTGAAAAAGATCGGTATCGTGATGGGAAGCGACAGTGATCTTCCGATCGTCAAAAAAGCCGTCGATACGCTGAAGGAATTGAAAATTCCATATGAAGTGCATGTATATTCCGCACACAGAACTCCTGAGCAAGCCAGAGATTTTGCTCTCTCAGCAAGGGAACGCGGGTTTGGTGCAATCATAGCAGCTGCAGGGATGGCAGCACATCTTGCAGGAGCAATTGCTGCGAATACTACTCTTCCGGTAATCGGAATACCTTGTCAATCAAATATTTTAGACGGCATTGATGCACTTCTTTCAACCGTACAGATGCCAAGCGGAATCCCGGTGGCTACGGTTGCAATAAACGGAGGAGTCAATGCCGCTTTACTTTGTGCCGAGATCCTTGCGGTCACGGATGAGGAACTGGAAAAGCGCCTTGCGGAAAAGAGAAATGCAGCGGCGCTGACGATTCTCGAAAAAGACGCTGCAATTCAGAAGCAGCTACAGGACTGAAAACATCATAAAAAGTAAAAGAATAGGAGATATGATTATGGCTTTAAAACTCGTGTACACCGGAAAAACAAAGAACGTTTATGCGCTGGATAACGGAAACTATCTTTTGAAGTTTAAAGACGACTGCACCGGAAAAGACGGTGTATTTGATCCGGGCGAGAACTCTATCGGGCTGACAATTGAGGGCGTAGGCGATATTAACCTCAGAATGTCAATCTATTTCTTTGAAAAAGTGAATGCAGCGGGAATCAAGACGCATTATGTTTCCGCGAATCTGGATGATACTACAATGGAAGTTTTACCGGCGAAAGTCTTCGGAAAAGGGCTTGAAGTCATCTGCCGTTATAAAGCGGTCGGCAGTTTCTATCGTCGTTACGGTGAATACTGCACGCTTGGTCAGGATCTGCCCGCTTATGTGGAAACCACTTTCAAAAACGATGAAAAAGGTGATCCCCTTGTTACCAAAGACGCATTGGTCGCTTTGAATATCATGACTGCGGAACAGTATGATGCGATCAAGGAAATGACACAGAAGATTACCAAAATCGTTTCGGACGAGATGGAAAAGAAAGGCCTTGTGCTTTATGACATCAAGTTTGAATTTGGCTATGATCAGGATGGAAACGTTATGCTGATCGATGAAATCGCTTCCGGAAACATGAGAGTGTATAAGGACGGAGAATATATCGAGCCTATGGAGCTTTCCAAACTGTTCTTTGCCGAGGCATAATAGATCAATGGGCGGTTTTTTCGGGATTACATCCAAAGAAGAATGTCTGATTGACGTCTTTTTCGGCGTGGATTATCATTCCCATCTGGGGACGCGCCGAGGGGGGCTTGCCTCATATGATCCGGAAATCGGTCTGCAGCGTAAGATCCATAATATCGAAAACGCTCCATTCCGGACCAAGTTCGAAAAGATATTTGAAGAGATGAACGGCTGCGCAGCTATCGGCTGCATCAGTGATACTGATCCGCAGCCGCTCTTGGTGCGCTCAAAACTCGGGAATTATGCGATCTCCATGATCGGCGTCATTAACAACGCGGAGGAACTGATCGAGCGGTGTCTGTCTGTGGAAGGGACTTCTTTTGATGCTATGACCGGGGGCAGAGTGAACAGCACAGAATTGCTGTCTGTCCTGATCAATCATAAGGATGATATTACTTCCGGGATCCGTTATGCTCAGAATTCGATCAAGGGAACAGCGTCTGTCCTGATGCTGATGGACGATGGTTCGATTATCGCTGCTCGTGACAAAATGGGAAGGTTGCCGGTTCATATCGGAAAAAGAGTAGACGGATACGCGGTTTCCTTTGAATCCTTTGCCTATCAGAAACTTGGCTTTGAGGATGTTTGCGAACTGGGACCCGGCGAAATCGTACGAATCACCCCGGAAGAAATCACACAGCTGGCAGCTCCCGGAAAGACGAAGCGGATCTGTTCCTTCCTTTGGAGTTACTACGGCTATCCGACATCAACCTATGAAGGAATCAACGTCGAGGAAATGCGTTACCGCAATGGCAAGAGCCTTGCGGAGCAGGATGAAAAGAACGGATTCCAGGATGAAGTAGACTATGTCGGAGGAGTTCCGGATTCCGGAACTCCGCACGCGATCGGATACGCAAACCAGAGCGGAAGACCTTTCGCAAGAGCGTTTATCAAATATACACCGACATGGGCAAGAAGCTTTATGCCACCAAATCAGAAAGAACGCAACACCATAGCGAAGATGAAACAGATTCCAGTCAAGGAACTGATCCGGGACAAGAATCTCCTTTTCGTAGACGATTCTATTGTACGGGGGACGCAGCTGAAAGAAACTGTCGAATTTCTGTACGAGAACGGAGCGAAGAATGTCCATATGCGTTCCGCATGTCCTCCGATCATGTATGGATGCAAATTCCTCAATTTCTCCCGAGCGACTTCCGATATGGAACTGATTGCAAGAAGAGTGATTATGGAACTGGAGGGTGAAGAAGGCGAACAGCATCTTGATGAATACAGCGACGGAACTACGGAACGCGGAAAAAAACTCAGAAGAACGATTTGCGAAAAGTTTCATTTTTCATCACTCGATTTTCAGTCCCTGTATAATGTGATCAAGGCGATCGGCCTGGATCCGTGTGATCTCTGCACCTATTGCTGGAACGGAAAGGAATAAGGAATGATTAACGAGAATTCTATGTCGGAAGCCTATGCATCCGCGGGAGTGGATATCACCGCGGGATACAGAGCCGTTGAACTTATGAAGACACATATCGCCCGCACTATGACGAGCGGCGTGTGTTCCGATATAGGCGGCTTTGGCGGATTGTTTGAACTGGATCTGGACAGTGTTAAAAAACCTGTCCTGGTTTCCGGTACGGATGGCGTCGGAACAAAACTAAAGATCGCTTTCTTAATGGACCGTCATGATACTGTCGGCATCGATTGTGTCGCAATGTGCGTCAATGACATCATCTGCTGTGGTGCTAAACCTCTGTTTTTCCTGGATTATATTGCATGTGGAAAAAACCGTCCTGAGCGCATTGCGGACATCGTAAAAGGCGTTGCGGAAGGCTGTGTTCAGGCAGGCTGCGCACTGATCGGAGGCGAGACCGCTGAAATGCCGGGCTTTTATCCGGAAGAGGAATATGATCTTGCGGGATACTCCACCGGTGTCGTTGATAAAGAAAGAATCATTGACAGGAACCAGATGCAGGTGGGAGATGCCGTGATTGCACTTCCGTCAAGCGGAGTTCATTCCAACGGCTTTTCTCTTGTCCGGAAAGTTTTCGATGTTGAAAACAGAAACCTCTGTGAACCTGTTAACGAACTTGACGGAAAATCATTGGGCGAAGTTCTTCTGACTCCGACGAAAATTTATGTAAAACCGGTACTCGAGCTTTTGAAGCAGGTTCACGTACATGGAATTTCGCACATTACAGGCGGCGGTTTCTATGAAAACATCCCGAGAAGCATTCCGGAAGGACTCGGTGCAAGAATCGAAAAAGAATTCGTCCGGATCCTGCCCATCTTTAAACTGATCCAGAATGCAGGAAACATCAGTGAACGGGATATGTTCAACACGTTCAACATGGGTGTCGGTATGAGTATCATCGTTCCCGACGATGAAAAGGAACTTGCTCTGAAGATCCTTCAGGAAAACGGAGAAGATGCCTATTTGATCGGATATATTCAGAAGAGCGAGGAAAGGATTCAGATATGCTGAAAAAGATCTTATCCGGAATTTCCGCCGGCGTTTGCATCTGCCTGGGAGGAGCTGTCTTTCTGGCATGTGAGAATCGCATTGCAGGCGCGATCCTGTTTTCTGTCGCGCTTCTGTGCATCTGTATGAAAGGATATGCGCTATTTACAGGAAAGGTCGGTTACATTCCGGAAGCACATGATAAGGAAGCAGTTTCTCTTCTGCTGCTGGCTCTTCTAGGAAATACCATTGCTACTGTTGCCGGCGGGTATCTGATCGCGATTGGCCTTCCGAAGCTGAAAGCGGCTGCCGAAACGATCTGCCTTTCCAAATTGGATCAGCAATGGTGGGAGACTTTGATCCGCGGAACCTTCTGCGGGATACTGATGTACCTTGCTGTCAGCACATACAGGGATAACAAAACTCCTCTTGGAATTATGTTCTGCATTCCGGTCTTCATTCTGAGCGGGTTTGAGCACTCCATCGCGGATATCTTCTATTTTGCAGCATCCGGTATTGTTTCGCTCAAAGCGTTCGTATTCCTCTGGCTTGTGATTTTTGGCAATTCGATCGGAGGAATGCTTCTTCCTGTCATCAACGGTTTGTGGAGGAAAAAGCAGAATGGATAAGCGTAAGGCACGTGTTGCTGTACTTGTTTCCGGAGGAGGAACAAATCTGCAGGCAATCATAGACGCCGAAAGAACGGGAATCATCTCCAGCGGAGAGATCTGCCTGGTGATTTCAAATAAAAGCGGGGCGTATGCTTTGGACCGTGCCGAAAAAGCTGGAATTCCGGCTCTTACGATTTTAAAAAAGGACTTTGGCGGGCAGGAAGGATTTGAAAAAGAACTGATCCGGACGCTCGAAGAATATAAAATCGACCTGATCGTTCTGGCCGGGTTTTTAGCCATTTTAAGCAAGCAATTTACGGATCATTATCCGGAACGGATCATCAATGTTCATCCGTCACTGATCCCGTCTTTTTGCGGGGAAGGTTACTATGGTCTGAAAGTGCATGAAGCTGCGCTTGAAAAAGGAGTCAAAGTAACAGGAGCGACGGTCCATTTTGTGAATGAGATCCCTGATGGGGGAAAGATCCTTCTGCAGAAAGCAGTACCAATCAGAAAAGGTGATACGCCTGAGATCCTTCAGAGGCGCGTCATGGAGAAAGCGGAATGGAAACTGCTTCCAAGAGCAGTTGAAATGGTATCGAAATCTATCATCACACAGAGATCATAAATGCCGTAACAGAAAGGGGCAATTGAAATGAATATTTACAGAACACCTGCTATTGAAGAATTGATCACGGGAAATCCGTACGTCGGCCGTGGCATCGTGATTGGAAAATCAGCGGATGGAAAGAACGCTGTCACAGCTTATTTCATCATGGGACGCAGCCAGAATTCGAGAAACAGGATTTTCACGGAAACAGACGGAGAAGTTTTTACGGAACCCTTTGACCGCAGCAAGGTACAGGATCCGAGTCTGATTATCTATGCAGCAATCCGGCAGCTTGAGAACAATCTAATCGTAACAAACGGAGATCAGACGGATACCATCTATGACGGACTTGCCCATGGGTTGTCTTTTTCGGAAGCTCTCAGAAGCAGAACATTTGAACCGGACGGACCGAACTTTACTCCTCGCATCAGCGGAATGCTGACTTTCGGAAACGGAGATTTCTGTTATCAGATGAGTATCCTGAAGAGCATTGACGAAGAAGGATCCGACTGCGCACGTTATACCTTTGAATATCCGTCAAAAGCGGGACTTGGCCATTTTCTGCATACATATGTAACGGACGGCAATCCGATTCCGACCTTCCAAGGAGAACCGGAGAGAGTCGCGATTCCGGATGATATCGATGATTTTACAGAAGCTCTTTGGAATGCGCTGGATGAGAACAATCGGATTTCGCTTTATGTCCGTTATACGGATATCGAAACAGGTGCTGTCAGCGAAAGCCTGATCAACAAAAACCGGTAAAAGGAGTCATTAAGATGAAAGAATTTGAATTGAAATACGGATGCAACCCGAATCAGAAACCTGCAAAAATCTATATGCACGACGGAAGCGACCTTCCGATCGAAATCCTTTCCGGAAGACCGGGATATATTAATTTTCTCGACGCTTTCAATTCCTGGCAGCTGGTCAAAGAACTCAAGGACGCGCTTGGACTTCCGGCGGTTACTTCTTTTAAGCATGTCAGCCCGACCAGTGCTGCTGTCGGAATCGTGCTCCCGGAAAAACTGAAGAAAGCCTGTTTTGTCGATGATATTGAGGGACTGGATGATTCGCTTCTGGCCTGCGCATATGCAAGGGCAAGAGGAACGGACCGTATGTGCTCTTTCGGCGACTGGGTTGCACTTTCTGATGTCTGCGACGTGACGACGGCAAAGATGATTAAACGGGAAGTATCCGATGGAATCATTGCACCAGGGTATGAACCGGAGGCGCTGGAAATCTTAAAGACAAAGAGAAACGGCAACTATAACATCGTAAAGATCGATCCGGACTATGTCCCTGATCCCCAGGAACACAAGCAGGTCTTCGGAATCACGTTTGAACAGGGCAGAAACAACTTCAAAATCAATCGTGAACTTTTGTCCAATGTTGTGACAGATAAGAAAACACTTCCGGAAGAAGCAGTCCGAGATTTGATCGTTGCTTTGATCACGCTGAAATACACACAGTCAAATTCTGTCTGCTATGCGGTAGACGGGCAGGCGATCGGCGTAGGCGCCGGTCAGCAGTCGCGTATTCACTGCACGCGGCTCGCCGGCAGCAAGGCAGATACATGGTTTCTCCGTCAGGCGGACAAGGTCCTGTCACTTCCGTTCCGGAAGGATATCGGACGTCCGGACAGGGACAATGTCATCGATGGATATATCAACCAGAATGAAGAAGATGTCACAGCTGACGGTGTATGGCAGAAGTACTTTACAGAACAGCCCAAACCGTTTACAAGAGAAGAGCAGAAAGCATATCTTGCTACGGTTGACGGCGTTTCCCTCGGCTCAGACGCCTTCTTCCCGTTCTATGACAATATCGAGCGCGCACACCGCTCAGGTGTGAAGTACATCGCTGAGCCGGGCGGTTCCATCCGTGATGATCTTGTGATTGACTGCTGCAATCGATATGGAATTTCTATGGCATTTACGGGAATGCGTCTGTTCCACCATTAATAACGGATAAAAACATCAATCAGCCGGATATGGCTTGTATAAAATGATACGGAGGGATTCAAGATGAGAGTCATGGTAATCGGCGGCGGCGGAAGAGAGCATGCCATTATTAAAAGAATCAAGGAGAATCCAAAGGTTACGGAACTATATGCTCTGCCGGGAAACGGAGGAATCGCGCTGGACTGTGAATGCGTTCCGATCGGTGCGACGGAACTTGAACGAATCGCGGCATTTGCGGTGGAGAAAAAGATAGACTATGCTATTGTGACACCGGATGATCCGCTGGTTTTAGGCGCCGTGGATCTGCTGGAAAGCAAAGGAATTCCCTGCTTCGGCCCCAATAAGGCGGCTGCCATTATTGAGGGAAGCAAAGCGTTTTCCAAGGATCTGATGCACCGTTACGGAATTCCGACCGCGGCATATCAGACTTTCCGTGATCCAAATGATGCATTGGAGCATGTCAAAACTTCACCGCTGCCGATCGTGATCAAAGCGGATGGACTGGCACTTGGAAAAGGTGTTGTGATTGCGGAAACCAGAGAACAGGCCTACGAAGCGGTAAAAAGTGCCATGTGCGATAAAAAATTCGGTGCCAGCGGTGAGGTGATTGTGATCGAGGAGTTCCTGAGAGGACCTGAGGTGTCTGTTCTTGCTTTTACAGACGGGATCAGCATTGTCCCGATGGTCTCTTCCATGGATCACAAACGTGCGCTGGATCATGATGAGGGGCTGAATACGGGAGGAATGGGAACGATCGCTCCGAATCCTTACTATACTCCCGCAATCGCGGAAGAATGTATGAGAACGATCTTTCTTCCGACGGTACAGGCCATGAATTCCGAAGGAAGAACTTTCAAAGGATGTCTGTATTTTGGACTCATGCTGACCTCTGACGGACCGAAAGTGATCGAATACAATTGCCGGTTCGGAGATCCTGAAACCCAGGTTGTGCTTGCACTTCTGAAAAGTGATCTCCTTTCCGTGATGCAGGCAGTTACGGAATCCAGACTCGGATCGGAAAAGGTCGAATTCTCCGAACAGTGCGCGGCATGTGTGATCATGGCTTCCGATGGATATCCTTCTTCCTATCGGAAAGGATTTGAAGTGCATGTGCCGGATGATGTAAAAGATCATGTTTTATTTGCAGGCGTCAGAGCCGAAAACGGAACGCTGCTGACCTGCGGAGGAAGAGTGCTC
>JAEEGL016596017.1_pt1 | contig 55520 bp, 45 predicted proteins | sample 9134231 | NCBI WGS metagenome assembly JAEEGL01 (sample SAMN16246548, study PRJNA631951) | gut metagenome | biome: gut microbiome; feature: rumen; material: fiber-attached | host: Bos | place: Iran: Karaj | collected 2018-10
CGGCGAGATTTACATTTTTTGATTTCCCGCTGTCAAAGATCTTCCGTCTACTCGGTTTTCTACAGCGAGATTTACAATTTCTGATTTCCCGCTGTCATAAATCCTCTGTCGGCACGGTTTTCCACAGCGGGATTTACATTTTCTTATTTCCCGCTGTCAAAATTCCTCTGCTTGCTTGGCATTCTACAGCGAGATTTACAATTTTTGATTTTCCGCTGTTTCAAGCATTCTTCTTGCCCGATTTTGCGAAGGGAGCCACCTCTATAAATCCCGATTGCTAATCAGCAACCATTCCACCAACCCCAGCTTTATCGAGCGGCCTCAACCCCCATACGTAAATGCCGCCCCTTAGATTTCCCAAGGGGCGGCATAAATGCAATCCTATTCCATTGTCTAAAAGTGACTTCTCGCAGCAATCAAAACGGCTTATTCTCCAATGTGAACAATGATCTTGCGGTAAATCCTAATCAGGAAGAAACTGGTCATGGCCACGCTCATGAATTCGGCGAGCGGGAATGCCCACCAGATCAAATCCACGTTGCCGCTCAATGAGAGCAGGTATGCTGCGGGAAGCAAAACAATTAGCTGTCTTGCGATGGAGACGATCATGCTGTAGGTACCGTTTCCGAGTGCCTGGAACATGGAACCCGTAATGATGCAGTAACCAGCGAACAAAAAGCTAAGGCAGATCGTGCGAAGCGCGGGAACGCCTTGCGCCATAAGCTCCGGCGTGGGATTAAAGAAGCCAATGAGCTTGTCCGGGAAGATTTGCATGGCAGCAATGCCAAGCAGCATAATGACCATGGCATACGCGATGGCCGTCTTTAAGGTTTCGAGCACGCGATCCTTTTTCCCAGCGCCAAAATTATATGCAATGATAGGTACCATGCCGTTATTCAATCCAAACACCGGCATGAAGATGAAGCTCTGAAGCTTGAAATAGATGCCAAACACGGTCTGCGCCGCGCCGAATGCGGCAAGGATCAAATTGAGTCCGTAGGTCATCACGGAACCGATGGACATCATGACGATGGACGGCGCGCCCACCGCATAGATCCGCTTGATCAGCTCTTTTTGCGGCTTAAAACCCTTAAAGGAAATGAGAACCTCCCGGTTAAACTTCACTTGGAAGAAAATGGCAAGACCACCGGCCACCCACTGTCCCATAACCGTTGCGATCGCCGCGCCGGCAACACCCATCTTCGGGAACGGTCCAAGTCCAAAGATAAGCAGCGGATCAAAGATCAGGTTCGTGATGGCGCCGCCGAGCTGCGTGTACATGGAAAAATGCGTTTTGCCCGTGCTCTGCAGCATACGATCAAAGGTGAATTGCATAAACATTCCCAGACCCGCCATGCAACAGATGGAAAGGTAGGTCACGCCGTATTCCTGCACCTCGGGAATGGGCGACTGACTTTGAAAGAAGGGCCTGCTGAATAATAAGCCAACAAAGAAAAAGACAACGAAACTCATTACCTCCAGAAATATTCCGTTGGCAGCGGTGTCATTTGCCCTCTTAAACTCTTTTTCCCCTAGGGATTTGGAGATAAACGCATTGATGCCGACGGCAGTACCGCCCGCAAAAGAAAACATCAGACTCTGTACCGGAAAGGCGAGGGACACGGCGCGGAGAGCGTAATCATTGACGTCGCTGATTCTTGATACAAACATGCTGTCCACGACGTTATAAAGCGCCTGCACCAGCATGGACAGCATCATGGGAATGGACATGGTCAATAATAGCTTCTTGATCGGCTGCACGCCCATTTTATTTTCTTGTTGCATTGTTTTTTCCTGTTTCATCATTTCTTCCTGCTTCTTTGTTTCTTCCTATTTGTTTCTTCCCGCTAATTTCACCCGGCTCACTTCTTCCCGCTTGCTTCCCTACCACCCTTTTTCAAATTCAGCATTCCTTCCATGCAGACAAATAATGCGGTGCCGGAAATCCAAATTACCCAGCACCGCAAATCATAGCATACAAAATAATTTAATTCAATCCCCAATTCAATTTGCATTTTATCTTTAAAACCAGGCTTTACTCCTGTCCGGAACCTGCCTTGAAAAAATCATTCAGCTTCAAAAGGCAATTCATGAGTGCATTCATCTCCTCTTGATCCAAGTCCTTCACGGCGGCGCGGATCATTGCCTTGTGGAAGTCCCTGTGGTGGAAGAAAGCCTTCCTGCCCTTTTCCGTCAGCGTAACGTAGACCACGCGCTTATCCGTCGTGCTGCGCTCCCTAAGAATGTACCCTTTCTTTTCCAGGCTGTTCATGTTGACCGTCAGGGTGCCCACCGTGACGCACATGGTCTTTGCGATCTGAGACACGTTGCGCGGCTCACGGATGCCGATCGCCTCGATGATGTGCATGTCATTATTGCTAATGTCTTTGAATTCCTCCGTGATGACTGCCTTCGCTTCCGTATCCATCACGTGATTAAACAGATCCACCAGCAATTCATTTAACGCAACGCCGCGCTTTCCATTCATGCTACGTCCTCCTCATTCGTCCCAGACAAGCACGCAGGCACCATAGGTGAGACCTGCGCCAAATCCAGCCAAAACAATTTTGTTTCCTGCAACCATTTTACCACGTTTCTTGATTTCATCAAGTAAAACAGGGATGGTCGCAGATGATATGTTTCCATAGCGATCCAGATTATGCGGCACTTTCTCCATCGGGATACCCAGTCTTTTTGCAATGGTTTCAAGAATGCGAAGATTCGCCTGATGCAGTAAAAACAGATCCACGTCTTCTGCCTTCAAGCCAGCCTTTTGAAGCGCCTGCTCAATACAGAGAGGTACCTGCCTCGTGGCAAAGCGATACACTGCTCGGCCATCCATGTGGATCTTGTCCAGCGCGTCCGTCTTGCAGTGAAGCGCCACGCCTCCCGGACCGTCACAGCCCTGAACGACGCTGATGATCCCGCGCCCTTCCGCCGCCAGTTCCACAAATACCGCTCCCGCACCGTCGCCAAAGAGAATGCAGCTTCCGCGATCCTCATAATCCACGAGCCTTGAGAGTACTTCACTTCCCACCACCAGCGCGTTCTTGTAGAGCCCAGTCGAAAGGTAGGCGTTCGCCGTCGCCAGTGCAAACAGGAAGCCCGAGCAGGCCGCATTCACGTCAAAGCCAGCGGCATTCACCGCCCCCAGCCTGGCCTGTACCTGGCATGCACAGCAGGGGAAGAATTCCTCCAAAGTACAGGTCGCGATCAGGATCAGATCCACGTCCTCCGGCGTTTTCCCCGCATCCTCCAAGGCTTTCCGGCATGCCTTTTCGGCCAGCGTCACCACGTTGTCACCCTTTACAATTCTGCGTTCTTTGATTCCCGTCCGCTCAACGATCCATTCGTCAGACGTATCGACCATTTTCTCCAAATCCGCGTTTGTCAACACGTGCTCCGGCACTGCGCTCCCAGTGCCTGAGATCTTTATACCCATTCAAGTTACTCCCTTCGTCCGTCATTTTCTTACTAACTCTTTACTACGGTCTGGCGTCTGTTTTTGCTTCCCAGGCGGTAGTATTCCGCCCTATCACTCCCGCCTGGCTGCTGTTTCCGCTTTCCCGGTGGTACCATTCCGCCAAAGGCAACGATTCTCCTGTCAAATCAATACCTGCGGAATCTGGCGTAACGGCGCTCTGCGATCTCCTCACCGCTCATTCCGTCAAAGCCCTGCAAAAACGCTTTGATTTCAGCCTTTAGGTTCCCCGCAATTGCCTCCGCCGTCTGCTCTGAAGCCCCGCCGTACTCCGGCAGGATTTTTTCGATCACGCCAAGACGCAATAAATCCTGCGCCGTGATGTTCATGATCTCGCTGGCCTCCTTTGCACGGGAGCTGTCCTTCCAAAGGATTGACGCAAAACCCTCCGGCGAAAGAATGGAATACGTGGCATTCTCCAGCATCCACACTTCATTTCCCACCGCGGTCGCCAGCGCGCCGCCGCTCCCGCCCTCGCCGATCAATATGCAGAGCACGGGAACCTTAAGTCCCGCCATCTCCATCAGATTACGCGCGATGGCCTCGCCCTGTCCGCGCTCCTCTGCCTCAATGCCGCAGAATGCCCCGGAAGTATTGACAAAGCTAATGACGGGACGCCCAAACTTTTCTGCCTGCTTCATCAACCGAAGGGCCTTGCGGTACCCTTCCGGACGCGGCATGCCAAAGTTTCTCATCTGACATTCCTTCATGGTTGATCCCTTCACGTCCGCAATGACGGTCACGGGCTGCCCATCCAGAAATGCAATTCCTCCCACAATGGCAGGATCATCTCCAAAAAGCCGGTCCCCGTGAGACTCAACAAAATGATCAAAGACATACCCCGCGTAATCCAGCGCGGAGGGTCTTTGCACGCGACGCACGGCCTTTACCTTCTCCCAGGCGCTCACTGGTGCCTGCAGGGCGCTCTTTTCCTTTAATATCTCGCTGAGCACAAATCTCTCCCCTGCATTTGCGAACTCAGCGAAAGAGCCGCTTCTGCGCCTTTCATGCGTCTTGATCAGGAAATATAAGGTTTTCCTGACGTTCATTCTCTTTACGATTCCGTCCACGAAGCCGTGCTCCACCAAGAACTCCGCGGACTGAAAACCTTCCGGAAGCTCTTGACCAATGGTCTGTCTGATGACGCGCGGACCCGCAAACCCGATCAGCGCTCCCGGCTCCGCCATGATCACGTCTCCCAGCATGGCAAAGCTCGCCGTCACGCCTCCCGTGGTGGGATCCGTCAGGATCGTCGCATATAAAAGGCCCGCTTCGCCATGCTTTCTTATCGCTGCGGCAGTTTTCGCCATCTGCATAAGGGACAGGATCCCCTCCTGCATTCTCGCGCCTCCTGAGGCGCAAAACAAAAAGACCGGAAGTCCTTCCTGCGTTGCCCGTTCCACGGCTGCGGTCACTTTTTCGCCATATACGCTGCCCATGCTCGCCATCAAAAACCTTGCGTCGCATATGCCGATCACGGCTTTCTCCCCAAAGATCCTGCAACTTCCGACGGTAAAGGCTTCCCGGAGTCCCGTCTTTTCCCGCGCCTCAGAAAGCTTCTCTTCATAACCTTCATAGTCAAGCGGGTTTACGGGCTCCATGTCCGCAAACCATTCTTCAAAGCTTCCCCTGTCCGCCGTCATGCGGATGCGCGCATTCGTGCTGACGCGAAAATAACCATTACACTCCGGGCAGACGTAGCGGCGCTTTGCCACCCTTTTCTTGTCAACAAGCTTTCCACACTTCGGACACTTGATTTTGTCGTCTGTTGCCCCGGTCTCCGCAGGCTTTCTTCCGTCCGCCTCATTCTCGGCCTCGTCATCCTTATCGTTCTCCTTGAAGGCTTTCGCCCCAGAGGCTGTCGTTGCAGCATTCCTTTCCATCACGCGACAAAACAACCCTCTCCTGTTAGTCCCCGGCCACTTTTTCTTTCCAAAACCTCTAGTCATGTCTACTCTCCGATTGCAAACGTAAGCTCAGCGCGCGCAGCCAGCTTGCCATCTACGGTAGCAGTCGCCTCGCCCTTCCCCATGGGCCCTTTCACCCAAAGGATTTTTGTCTCGATCATAAGGACGTCGCCCGGACGTACCATCTTCTTAAATCGCGCCTTGTCAATCCCGGCGAAATAGGCCGTCTTCCCCTTCCACTGCGGCTGGCCAAGGAGTGCAACCGCTCCCGTCTGGGCCATGGCCTCAATGATAAGAACTCCCGGCATCACGGGATTTCCGGGGAAGTGTCCCGCGAAATATGGTTCCCCAAAGGTCACGCACTTCCGTCCTACTGCCCGAAGTCCCGGCTCCAACTCTTCTATCGTGTCAATCATAAGAAATGGCTGCCTGTGCGGCAGAATCTCCATAATCTGCGTTGTTGTATATACTGACATTGATGCCTCCTCAAACTCACGGATTTCACCGAGCATTGTATCCCATGCCCTGTCATCCATTGTACCTGCGGATCAAAATGCATGCGTTGTGGCCGCCAAACCCAAGCGAATTCGACATGGCATAATCTCCCGCATACTTGCAGGCCTCCTTGCAATAATCCAGATCCAATTCCTCATCGCATTCCCGAAGACCCACGGTGGGATGAAGCCATTTGTCTTCCAGTTCCTTCACACAGGTAATCAGCTCCACGGCGCCGGCAGCGCCAAGCAAATGCCCAATCATGGATTTGGTTGAATTGATCTTAAGGGCGTAGGCATGTTCGCCAAACGCCGCCTTAATTGCCCTGGTTTCAAACAAGTCGTTATGATGCGTTGAAGTCCCGTGTGCATTCACGTAGGCTATCTCCCCCGCCTCCACGCCCGCATCCTCTATGGCATTTCGCATGGCTGCTGCCGCGCCCTCACCGCTCTCCAAGGGTGAGGTGACGTGATATGCATCTGAGGAACAGCCATAGCCAACAACCTCCGCCATGATCTTTGCGCCTCGCGCTTTCGCATGCTCCAATTCCTCCAGCACCAATATGCCGGCACCCTCGCCCATGACAAAGCCGCTCCGCTCCTTATCAAAGGGAATGGAACAGCGCGCGGGATCCTTGCTCATGGAAAGGGCCGTAAGCGCTGAAAATCCTGAGACTGCCAACCCGCAGATGCTTCCCTCCGCGCCTCCTGCCAGCATCACGTCCGCATCCCCGTACTGGATTGTGCGGAATGCCTCGCCAACGCAGTTCGTTCCCGTGGCGCATGCCGTCACCACGTCCAGACTCTTGCCCTTGATCCCGTAGGCGATGCTGACGTTACCTGCCGCCATGTTGGAGATCATCATAGGGACCATCAGCGGACTAACCTTCCTCGGTCCTTTTTCCGCAAGCTTTGCATACTCCCGCTCCGCCGTCTGAAGGCTCCCAACGCCGCTTCCTATGATGCAGCCTACCCTGTAAGCGTTCTCCTCCGCGATCTTCAGACCGGCATCCGCAATAGCTTCCGCTGCTGCGGCAACCGCGAACTGTGAAAACCGTTCCATGCGCCGCGCGGATTTCTTGTCCATAAAGTCTTCCGGATGAAAATCCTTCACCTCAGCCACTAGCGTACAGTCATAACCGGAGGCATCAAACTGCGTGATCGGTCCAAAGCCCGTTTTCCCTGCCTTCACGGAATCCCAAAATTCCGGAACCGTATTCCCGATGGGCGTGAGCGCTCCCATGCCCGTGATCACGACCCTTTTGTTATGCCCTATGTTCTCTCTCATATTGCCATCCCTCCGTCCACGCACAGTACCTGCCCCGTAACGTAATCCGACGCCGAATCCGCCAAAAATGCCGCAACGTTTGCCACGTCCTCCGGACTGCCGATCCGCCCAAGCGGGATCCGTCCCAGCAGCTCTTCCTTAGCCTTCTCCGGCATCTGCTCCGTCATGTCTGACGCGATCAGCCCCGGTGCGATTGCATTGACGCAAATGCCCCGGGATGCCAGTTCCCTTGCGACGCTTCTCGTAAGACCGATCAGCCCGGCCTTCGAGGCAGCATAGTTCGCCTGACCGGGATTTCCAAGGAGCGCGGAAACGGAGGATACGTTGATGATCTTTCCGCTCCTTTGTTTCAAAAACGCCTTGCTTGCGTGTCTGATGGTGTTGAAGGCACCTTTTAGATTCACGCTCATCACGGCGTCATAATCCGCTTCGCTCATGCGCAGGATCAAACCGTCCCGCGTTATCCCCGCATTATTTACCAGGACGTCAAGACGTCCATATTTATCAAGCACGGTTTTGATCATTTCCCCGCAGGCCTCATAATCAGCCACGTCGCATTGCAATTCCTGCGCCTTTCCGCCAAGGCTCTCGATTTCTTCCACTGTCTCCCTTGCCGCCTGCGCCGATCCGCCATAGTTTACGATCACCGTAGCGCCCTTCTTTGCCAGCGCGATCGCGATTGCTTTGCCGATCCCCCGCGAAGCGCCCGTCACCAGTGCCACCTTACCCTCTAACATAAGTTGTCTCCTCAATTCATTCTGCGGCATTGTTTACGCATGCCCAGCCGCAAACGCCTTCCTTCAGGCTTTTTCTTGTTTCAGTTGCTCCAAGACTTGACGCATCTCCTCCACCGTCCCAATGGAATGGCACGCCACGGAGGGTTCGATCTTTCGAAGGAAACCCTTCAGCGTTTTTCCGGGACCGATCTCCACAAACGTGTCAAATCCATCCGCGATCATTCTTTCCATGCTCTGCTGCCAACAAACGCTCCCATAAATCTGTCTTGACAAAAGATCTTTCACGCGTGACTTGTCCGTGACGTAGGACGCATCAACGTTGGTCACGTACGGGATCGCCGGATTCTCCAGATTCACGCCCTCAAGCTCCATTCGCAGCGCCGCCCCGGCCTCCGCCAAAAGCGTGCTGTGAAAGGGACCGCTCACGTTGAGGGGAATGCAGCGCTTTGCTCCCGCCTTTTGCAGTTCGTCCCTTGTCCCCTCGATTGCAGTAAGCTCTCCCGTGATGACGATCTGCCCAGGGCAGTTATAATTGGCGATTTCCGCCTTACTTCCATGAATCGCCGCTTCCACCTGGTCTCCGGAAAGCCCAAGCACTGCCATCATGCCACCGCCCACGGGATAGGCCTCCTGCATCAATATGCCGCGCCGCCGGATGATCCTGAAATAATCCACGGGAGCCATCACGCCTGCTGCCGCCAGCGCTGCGTACTCCCCAAGGCTTAAGCCCGCAAAGGCGTCAGCCTGAAGTCCCAGCGACTCAGCCACCTTAAACATGGCCACTTCCGTCGCTAGCATGGCGATCTGCGTGTACTCCGTCTGATTCAGCTTTTCATTCTCCGTAAAGCAAAGCGTCTTCACGTCCAGTCCTGCTGCCGTTCCAGCCAGTTCATACGTCTGCCTTGCCACCTCAAATTCCTCAAAAAAATCCTTCCCCATGCCAGGATATTGGCTCCCCTGGCCGGGGAAGATCACTGCCATCTTACCCATTTGATTCCCTTTCCCTCCATGCATTTGGGGCTACCGTTCCGTCTATGTTTCAGTCGCCTCATGGCCTTTATTCGCCCTTCAGTCCAAGCAATTCTTCTGCCTGCGCGGTAACTCCCTCCACGATTTCCCGACACGTCATTTCTTTCGAAATCAGCCCTGCAATCTGCCCCGCCATCAACGTTCCGTTCACCACGTCACCGTCGATCACGGCCGCGCGAAGGGATCCGAGCGTCAGCTTCTCCAGCTCCATAAAGTCCGCGCCCTCCTTTTCCAGCTTTAGGTACTCTCTCGTCATCTTGTTTCGGATGCATCTAACCGGATGCCCTGTTGACATACCCGTCACGGCAGAGTCCACGTCCTTCGCCTTTATAATTTTCTCCTTGTAATTCTCATGCACGATGGATTCCTTTGCTGCCACAAAAATCGTTCCCATCTGTACTGCCTCGGCGCCCAGCATCCTTGCTGCCGCAAGGCCTCTTCCGTCTGCAATGCCGCCTGCCGCAATAACAGGGATTTTAACTGCATCCACCACCTGCGGCACCAACGCAAACGTGGTCGTCGAGCCAATGTGCCCGCCACTTTCCATTCCTTCCGCAACGACCGCGTCAGCCCCGGCGCGCTCCATAAGCTTTGCCATTGCAACGCTTGCAACGACCGGGATCACCTTGACTCCCGCCTCTTTCCAAAGCCCCATGAACTTGGCAGGATTCCCGGCACCCGTCGTCACGACCTGAACGCCCTCCTCCACGACAACCCGTGCCACGTCCTCCGCGTTCGGATTAAGGAGCATTACGTTCACGCCAAAAGGCCGGTCCGTCAGCGCCTTACACTTGCGGATCTCCTCGCGCACAAGCTCCCATGGCATGGACGCTGCTCCAATGATTCCAAGCCCGCCCGCATTTGAGACTGCCGCGGCCAGATGATGCTCAGCCACCCATGCCATGCCCCCCTGTAAGATCGGACGTTCAATCCCTAAAAGCTGCGTTATCCTCGTCTTCATCTTATGCTTCCACGCCCTTCTCCTTCAGATACTCTATCACTGATCCCACCGTCGTCACCTTTTCAAGGTCTTCCGAAGGGATCTCGATCTCAAAGGCCTCCTCGATTGCCATGGCCAGTTCAAACAGATCCAGGGAATCTGCAGACAGATCCTCCTTAAACCTCGTCTTCTCCGTGATCTCCATCCCCTCAACGTTAAGCTGCTCCTCAATGATCTCAATGATTTTCTCCAGCATTTTTCTACCTCCGGCATAATTGTTTGAATTTCAAGTATTTTGATTATCAAATTATCAACAGTTAGAATCCTACTATAAAATATTTTGATTGTCAAGATATTTTTATCAAAAACGCGACGTCGGGATCGCCCACGTGACTAAAAAAAGGCATCTGCCGCGTTTTGCGGCAAATGCCTTTAATCTTTAACGATTGATTTAGTTAATTACGCTAAAAGCTTATACGTTAGAAGTTAACGCACTTAAAGACACGTAGCCTTAGAAATTCTATAACCCGAGCAGCTGTTTCTTCTTAGCGTCAAATTCTTCCTGGGTGATAATGCCGTCATCAAGGAGCGCCTTGTACTTTCTAAGCTCTGCTGCCACGTCAACTTCACCAGACGAAGCGCTCGCGGGTGCGTCTGCAGTATGGGAAGGCTCCTCATCCTCTTTCTTCTTCATGAACGGCGAGGTGAACTTGGAGAAATCAAAGAGTGGTTTGCTCTCGCCGTCACTTGAACTATCCATGTCAAAGCCAAAGAACTGTTTTAAGCCGCTGCCTGGCTTCTCTTCAGGCTTGTCCTTGCCAAAGTCATCCCTGCCAAACACGTCGTTGCCGAACGTATCGTCATCGTCATCCGATGCGGGCGTCTGATCGTAGGTGCCATCCATGATCTTCTTAAACTGATCGCTCTGTGCCCACTCAATGCTCTCCAATGCCCTAACCGCCGTCAACGGATGGGATTTGGTGCTCAAGGTAAGGAACTCCAGCGTCTTGTCCCAGGTGGAGTTCTTCACGATCTCACGATACTCCTCTGCCTGCTTCAGAAACTCATCCTTGCTGATCACGCCCTGTACGTTCTTGTCAAGACCGGCAAAGCGCATGCACACCTCTGACATCTTATCGGCGGATCCGTCGTAGATCACGGCTGCCCTGTCTGCCGAAAGCTCACTGCAGCGCATCCAATAATAGAACGCGATCATGAGAGGCATGGTGAGCAGACCGGAACGCATGATGGACGAAGTGGAATTCAAAAGGATCCGTCCCATTGTGGAATACAGCACGTGATGACATGCAATGTGACCGCACTCGTGTGCCAGCACCGTGGGGATCAGTTCCTCCGGCATGGTGTCCAAAAGCCCGGAAGTGATCACGATAAACGGCGTCGTGTCGCCGTAAGTATATGCATTGGGATTGACGTTCAGTTCCAGATAGAGGTCCGGCACGTCGATGCCAAGCTTCTCGCAGATGGGCGGAAGCATGTTGTAATACTGGGGCAGCTGATTCTCACTGATGCGGATCCTGCCGGACATGTTCAAAATGCGGAACTGCCGTTCATTCCAGATCTTCATCAAAGCCTTCATCAACTGCTGAAAGCCCGGAATCGCCTTTAATGCATTAAGTGCCGCCTTGTCAGACTCATGAACGTAATAAGATGAATCAATTGCCATAATAATACCCTCCTCCGTGATATTTAAATTATAATCATTTTAACATTTTTCATGCAGGTAAGCAAGAAATTCCTTTGTCAGGCCTCTGGCCATATTTCCGCCAATGGAACTCCATCACGCCTCAAGCCAAATTTCCGCCGTGAAGTTTCCATCAATCCTCAAGCACGCATTCTTCCGTCAGCGCTGCGTCTGACATGTAAAGCTCCAGACGACGGATTGCCTCAATCACTCTGCATCTAAGGCTTTCGATCTTGCTCTGAACGTAAACGTCCACGATGGGATTGTCCAGAATGAAATCAAAAGCAATGGCTGCATCGCCCAAACGCATGTAATCCACTTTTACGTAATCCACGTTATTGCTGCGGAACCGCTGAAGGTTTCTCATGGCCTTCCTGATATGCTCATTGGCATCTTCCATCTTGGTTTGCTTGATCGTCGTTACGAAGATGCCGCCGCAGAAGATGTCAATGATGCCCCAACCCACGGCGCTGTCCAAATCTCTCTTTGCTGCCCTCAAATGCATCAATGCATAATTCCCTGCATTAATCACGTCTCTTTTTTGTACTTCGTAACCGATTCTCATGGTAAACTCCCTTCTGGATTCAAAAAGAACCATTGTCTCCTTCCTTATGGAATTATCTTACCATGAAAATTTACCGGAATATATTGCAAAATAACCACGATAGCAGGAATTATCGTGCTTATGGTCATGCTTGCTTTTCTAACCATTTATTCAATATAATTTATACGTAAATAAAAAGCGCTGAAATCCTTGGATTTCAACGCTTTTTCGTCTGAAATGAGGCATGGGGGATTCGAACCCCCGACAACTTGATTAAAAGTCAAGTGCTCTACCGACTGAGCTAATACCCCACGTATTTCCGTTACCGTCACTTGGTAACGTTAGCAGGGCTAGCTGGATTCGAACCAGCGAATGCAGCAGTCAAAGTGCTGTGCCTTACCGCTTGGCGATAGCCCTATGTGTTAGGCAGCAAGCGTGCCCTCAAAGACACAATCCCGTAATAAAAGGGTGGGTAAAGGGATTCGAACCCTTGGCCTCCAGAGCCACAATCTGGCGCGCTAACCAACTGCGCTATACCCACCATAGTTGATCATTATAAGTAGATCTAAATGTGCCCGAAGGGATTCGAACCCCCGACCCACGGCTTAGAAGGCCGTTGCTCTATCCAGCTGAGCTACGGACACACAGTGCTCCGTCAGTATCAAACCGACGATGGATATTGTACCTTACTTGAGAGCTTTTGTCAACCTAATTGTTTTATTTTTTCCGCAGAATTTTTTATTTATTTGCCAGACACGGTGACGACGCCCACGTACCCTTCATATGCCGCCGAAAAGACGTGCTGTTTTACCTTCTCCGTCACGTGACCGTCCCATGAAAAATGTAGGTGCCCGCAAAGGATCTGGCAGACGGGCGTATCTTCGGCGTAGATCATGTTCAAAAACTCCCGCGTCACGTCATTCGGCTGTCGGTCACAGCCCTCGCCCCAGAGAAGCGCACGGTCATTCCACGCATCGCGGGATGCTTTTTCCAAGCTGTCATCCACCAGAGACTGGATCGGCACGTGAGTGAGCAATATAATCGGTTTTCCCACGGAAAAGAGTTCTTTCATCTTCTCTAATCCTGCTTCCGACAACTGCTCCGTGGAATTGTTCCATCCAACGATCAGGAACTCTTCGAACTCCATGGTCATGACGTCCTCCCAAGGAGAAATCTCCTCATGGTACGCAAGGCATTCCTTCTTGCTTACCCCCTTCAGAAAATAGGGTTCCAAATCATGGTCTGCCCTAATGTAGGTCCAGGGAGTCTGTAATTGTTCCAATCCCCTTTTTAGGCATGCCACGTTTGATTCAGAAGCAAAGTCAACCATGTCAGCGCCAAACAGTAAAGCGTCACTTTTCGAGTGCTCAAGATACTCTGCCCACTTTGGCCAAGCGTCCTCCGCGGTCATGCCATTGTGAGAAAAAAATCCCTTTCTATTATGGACTTCTTCCTGCTGTTCCGGCGCGATCTGGTCGTTTTCCGTAATGAGATGCAAGTCCGACAGATATAACAGTTGCCTGCTCCCCTTCATGCCAGGGATCTTCACTTGAACCTGCTCACGGACAACGCCCTCTTCAAAGGTCTTGAAACTTTCAGCCTCTGTCGGATCCGCGCATCCGCATAAACCGATGCCAAGCGCAAAACATATCATCATAATTTTCAAAAAAGAGGAAACCCTGGGGTTCCCTCTTTTCAAACGCATCTTACTTTTCACGTCATCCACTCCAACCCTTGATCAAATCATTTTCATTATACCTCTTGGGGGGAGCAAATACAATTATCTTTGGACTCTTTTTTCTAAAATCTCCTTAATTTTTCCTCATGAATTCTTATCGCCCGGTAGCATACTCTTTTGCGGAATCGCCGTAGCGCATCATCGCATGCAAAAGCTCTGGCAGGTTCTCCACCTCGCTGACCGACTGCGAAGCCGCGTAAGACTCGATGCTGTATTGCATCGTGTTACTGACCGCATTTGAATCCTGCATCACCGTCGCGTAAACCGTCTTTCTCATCTGGCCGGCGTTCAGTTTGTCAAAGGTTACGTAATACCGTCCGTTTTCATCCACTACTGAAGGATCCGGCGTCAGCTCATCCAGCACTTTCTCGCCATCGCTGATCACCACCTTGAGTCCCGTCAAATCCTGTGCAGTAAACTTAAACTGTATGTTCACCGCTGCCTCCAGGTACAGCGCTGCCGTTACAATCTCCGCCCGGCGGTTCTCGTCACTTACGGTCGCGAAGTTAAGATCCTTTACGTTTTCATAAACCATTTGCACAGACGCATCCGTTCCCATGGCGCGCTGGGCTCTTGTCAGCTTCCAGCTTGCCGGTTCCGCCGTCTTGTAGCCCGCGTACGTTTGTGCCGCGTCGCCGTAGCGCAAGATGTCCACGAGAAGCCTTCTAAAGGGTGCCCACTCATTGGTTTGATACTTTTCCTTGCTGAGCATGTTGTAGCAGTAATCCGCCACGGAATACTCCATGGAAGGCCCCATTACGTCCGCTCCGTCCGCATTTAGCGCGTGGGGCACCGCCGTCACCACGTCGCGCATATTGTGCGGCGCCACGCGGTAACTAAAGATCATCAATGTTCCGTCATCACTCGGCTCCCACTCGGTAATCTTCTTCTCCTTGCCGTTCTGCGTTACCATCAGGTAAGGATCATGGTATTTGTCCTCGATTGCCGATTTTGCGACCTTGAAGTCAATGGCAATGGTATCATACAATGTCAGGGACTTCTTCGAAACAGCCAGGTTTTCGTCCTTTAAACTCGGCACGATTACGAGATTCCGGGGCATGTATCCATCGGGCAGATAAACAAATCCATTCTCTCGGAATTCGACGTCCATGGGAGACGCAACGAAGCTTCCGTCCAACTTGATCTTGCTCGCCGCACTGCGCGTTCCTTCCGCAGTAACGGAAGAATTCCGTATGGTGGTCCATGCATCCGAGGTTGCTCCAAAGATTCCCCACCAACCAGACGCGGCAATTTCGGAATTCCGGATTGTTACCGGGGCTTCGGCACTTATCCCGCATCCATAGTTCTCGGCCAAACCCGCTAACGTCAAAAGCCCATTGGTTTCAATCGTCGCAGGGCCAAGAAGCTCCAAGGCGTCCTCCTCACCGCTTCGGATCGTCAGGGGCGCCGTCGTTTTAAGAATCAGTCCGTTCACGTTGCTCGAAATGCCATCCCCGCTTTCATTCACAACGTCCTTACTCAGCGTCAGTATCTTTGTGATCCCGTCATAGCTTGCCGCACCGTTGCCCAGGACGTCGCCGGCGTTGGCCGAAGTAACCTGCGTGCCTCCAACCCATAATTCATAGGAAACGACTGCGGATTCAGACAAAAATCTCGCTTTTACGTTCACGTCACCGGCCGGCATCACAAATTCGTACAGCCCGTCACTCCTTCTCGTCAGGGCAACGGTTTGCTCACCACAGGTAACGTTCAATTCCGCCAGCTTGTATCCGCCTGCCGGAGTTGCGCTTATCGTAACGACTTCTCCTACTCTCTTATCATCCGCATCCGCCTTTACCGTACCATTTGATGCAGGTTCGACGTCCACGTGATAAAACGCATCCGTACTAACCTTCAATTCCACGTCATCCAAGCCAATGCCCATGCCATTGTCATCCGTTGCGCAGAACCCAATCTCCACGTAAGCTTTTCTCGCTTCCTCCGGAAGCAGTATCTCTTCCATGGTCCACGAGGAATTATTTCTGTTTACTTGATAAAGCTCCACCCAATCGCCGCCAAGGACGCGATAACATACCTTAAGTGAATCCGTACGGATCAGATTTCTCCGATTCACGAACCAAAAACGCAGCACGTAATTGGGACCGTCCGTCAAATCTAGCCAAGGCGAAACAATCCATGCCGTCGCATTCCGTTCCACGTGCGTAATCAGGGCATTCTTCTCACCGGAGTGCGCACCGGGGGAAGTCTCTTCGTCGCCCGTCCCAACGGTCCATGCATACGTTTCATGATTGCCTTCCAGCTTCCAACCGGAAGGGAGACTTCCGCCTTCAAAGCCTTCCTCAATCTCAGACACCGTTGCAGGCAGATCCTCCCACTGCGCGTAAAGCGTCACGTCGTTTTGAATCTCAAATGCATCTCCCGCCAGATATGACGTTCCGCTTCCATCAGCCATGGTATTCCACGCAATAAACATCTTTCCTTCGGGCGTAGCAAAATTATTTTTCAAAATCGTCACGGTCTTGCCAACCTTGTAGGGACTTCGGGAATCCGTCGTCTCACCACTTCCGCCGTTAGCGTCATAAATCACCGCGTAGTACGGACTCAATTCCCCAATGCCGACTATGGAAACGTTATCAACGCCAACGCCGCCTCCGAATTTGCAAACTGTCAAAAATGCGATTTCTATGTTTTCAGCCTTAGCTTCATCCGGCAGATAAACCTCTTGCCGCACGCCATTAACTGTTGCTTCTTTTGCTACGAACAGCGCATGCCATTCACCGCCGTCAACACGGTAACATACGCCAATTTCATCTGTCCGGCCATCATATTCTCCGTTTTGATACGTAAAGCTTATTTTAGCCTTGCCGCTGACGTCACTCAGGTCCAGCAACGGAGTCAGTAACCATGCTTTCTTGCCGTAATCCTCCACTGCGGTAAACTGTACGCCTGCGAAATAATTTGAACTTCCCTTAATGGTCCATGCATACCCTTCGCTTGAATTCACGGCAGACCATCCCTCCGGAATCATTCCTCCGTCAAATTTTTCATCCAAAAACGTTATCAATTCTGACGCGTTAACCCACTGTGCATAAAGAGTTATGCTTTCCTCCATCAGAATAACGTCTCCTTGACCATACGTTATTCCGCTGCCATCCGCTTTCGTATTCCATCCCATGAACTCCATTCCTGCGATCGGTGTAAATTCACATGGCAGAACGGTAGCTCCCTTTCCGTTTAAGTAGGTCTTGCTTGTCATCATGCCACTGCCATTGTTCGCATCATAAGTCAGGGAATGTGTAATGGCATTGCCATCTTCTCCCGTCACTAAAACGTCATCCAAATTCAGCCAATATAAGCTAGCCACGTTGTGATGCAGAAAGGCAATATAAATCGTTTGTCCCTCATATTCGCTAAGATCCACATAGTGTCTCCAGTAACAGCCATATGGGGCAACGTCGCTGCCCAATTTTATCATGCTGGCAACGTCCGTGCTCGTACCAACGTAAACAGACAAGCTTTTTTCCTCTTTATATAATTCTTGACCTTTGATCCAATAAGACAGCATCGCATTTTGGGGGATTTTTATGGCTGGCGAAATGGCCCAGTTCTCAGGTTCCAAGAGAGTCTTTGTATCCCAGAAAAAAGAAGCCGAACTTAACGATCTGGGCGACGAATGATAACAAACTGGATCAAGCCACTTTTCGGAATGGTTTTTGGAAACAACGTTCCATCCATACCCGTCTCCATCTCCATCCACAAAGGTCCAGCCATTCGCGCTTCCGCTGTCAAAATTCTCATAAAACGTGATATTCATCCACTGCGCATAGAGAGTCACGTCTCTCTTTACTTCAAAATAATCTCCCTCCCAATAGGTTATTCCGGTGCCATCCTCTTTCGTATTCCAACCAACAAATGCCTGTCCGCCAGGTGCCGTAAACTCACAGGAAGAAATAGTCGTTGCTTGTCCCCTGATAACCGTTGACTTTGACGTCGCGCCGCTTCCGTTGTTTGCGTCATACGTCACGGAACACTGACTGCCGTTAATCAAATCCCCAGTAATCAAAACATCATCCAAGTTTATTCTAAACTCATTCGAGACGTTATAATGTCTAAAGGCTATATAGATTGTTTGCCCCTCATAATTACTAAAATCCAATACGTATTGCTTATATTTTTGATCGGCAGTATAGTCGCCCCCTACCTTCGTCATGTTGGCTACATTCGTGCTCGTGCCAACGTAAACCGCCATTTTTTCTCCCATTTTATCCGGATCCTGTCCCCTGATGCAGAAAGACAGAAGCGCATTTTTAGGAACCTCTATGGCCGGAGTAATGGCCCAATTGTCAGGAGTCAGCGCACCGTTTTCCCATGATGCGGAAGTAAAAAGCTTTGTTCCTGAATAAGCGATTTGCCTTCCATGCACATCCGTAGGGTACTCGGAGCAATCATAAACGAACCAACCCTTATCGTCACCGTCCGCATCTACGAGCGTCCAGCCAATTGGCGCATCCTCACCTTCAAAATCCTCGTAAAAAGCAATTCCCTTTTTAATCTGAAACTTGACGTCAACGACAACGTTTCCTTTGGGCAAAACAAATGTATACGCCTCCGCGTCCTCCCTGTGAATTGCCACGCTCTCTCCGCCTTGCTTCACGCTTAACGTTTCAAGTTCGTAAACGCCATATGTTTTAATGGTCAAGTTAATTGTTTCCCCCGGTTCCGCATAAGTCCGATCAGCCTTTATGCTGCCACCTAAAACCTCTTTCGGAAGGGAAACGGAATAATACTCATCCGTCAATTGCAGAGACACGTCATCCAAATGCACGCCGACATTAAATGTTGCCTGTATTGCCCTAAAACCGATTTCCACGCCCTTCGTCATCGCTTCGTCGGGAAGCACCAGCATTCCTTGCGTCCATTCCTCATTTGCTCCACTCGTTTGAAAAAGCAGATTCCATTCACCGCCATTTATTCGATAATATGCACCCAAATCGCTATGCATGTCAGAGGCAGTTGGATTGGAATACCAAAAACTAAGCAAATAGTTGCTAGCAGCGTCGGACAAATCCAACATTGGTGAAATCAACCATGACGAGCCCGATTCATTAGCGTATGCGTACGGTACATACATCATCTGTTGGCCAGAGTGGGCTATAGTATGAAAGTTTTGCTCACCATAATACCAATACTCAGCCTGATCGTCTTTATACGCATACCAGCTTTCCAGAAAGCCATCGCCTTCAAACCCTTCATTTAAGTCCGAGACGAACTCCAACCACTGAGCATAAAGCGTAACGTTCTCCGTGAGTTCAATAGTTTCTCCTGGATAAAATCCCTCTCCGCTGCCATCGGGCTCCATATTCCATGATCTAAAGTATTTATCAGGAGGTGCCGTAAACCCATTTCCCAACAGCAAAGCCATCGTACCATCAGCATAGGGAATATTAGTGTCCGCCATCGTTCCCGTACCGCCATTTGCTTCATAAGTGATCACGTAAGTCTGTGCAAAAGGAACCGCCTCCAGCACAACGTCATCCAAATACGCATCGCATTCACGGGTATTCTCGCATTTAAATCCAATCTCCACGTTCGCACTTTTCGCATTCTCAGGTAAATACGCCGTTTGTCTCGTCCAAGCATCATGTGCGGCATTTGTTTTGAACAGCTCTTGCCACTCTCCTCCACTAACGCGATAGCATACCGTCAATTCCGCGAACTTTCCCTGATTACCCTTGTTAAGATACCAAAAGCTTAGCTTGGATACGCCATTTACTTCGCTAAAATTACACATTGGGGTAATCAACCACGTAATTTGATCATCAGCCGAAGCAGATCCCCCTTGCACAGCCTGATAACCTGAATGACAAGTGCCATAGGTTAGCTCCCACTTGTTAGCTTTCGAACCGTTTTCCAACGTCCATCCTTCAGGAATCTCGTCTCCTTCAAAACTTTCCTCCAACCTGACTGGTTGGTTTTTCCACTGTGCATACAACGTTACGTTTTCCCTAATGATAAAGGAATCGCCCGGCAAGTATGTCGTTCCGCTGCCGTCGGATTTCGTGTTCCAAAACAAAAAGAATTGATTGGAAGGCATTGTGAATCCGTTTGGCAAAACAGTAGCCTCGTCAAGCACGCCATACGGACCATGGGCATCCGTCATCGTGCCGGTACCTCCGTTTGCATGATAGGTCACGGCATAAGATTGTCCGGAATCAATAAGTACTACGTCATCTAGCAGAAGCCCCCATCCGTCATGATTCACGCATTCAAATCCAATTTCTACGTCAGCTTGTTTTGCACCTTCCGGTAAAAACAGAATCCGTTGTGTCCAGTTTTCATATGCTGATTCCGTTTTGAACAATTCCTGCCACGCTCCGCCGTTCACGCGATAGGATACGCTAAATCCATCGACGGCATTTTCTCCTGCTCCATTTAAATACCAAAATCTTAATTCTGGCAAACCAATTACGTCGCTTAAATTAAGTTCGGGAGTAACAAGCCAGACCGATGCCCCTTCACTGCCCTGCGCGTGCATTCCAAAAGTCGAATAATATCCAGAGTGACTGTCATAGCCAGTGATGCTCCATTCAAATCCATTATAATCCGTTTCTTGCTTCCATCCTTTTGGAATTCTCGCATCTTCAAACCCTTCTTCTAAACAGGTTATTTGATCTTCCCATTGTGCGTACAACGTTATGTCTTCCACAATTGCGAAGCTGGCACCCGGGCCATATGTTGTGCCGCTTCCGTCAGCCATGGTGTTCCATGACGTAAAACACTTTTTGGGCGGATGCGTAAAGTTATTATCCAAAACCACAACCCTTTGTGCGAACTCATACTGGCCATTGGCATCCACCATCTCTCCCGTGCCGCCGTTGGCATAATAAGTCACGGAATAATATTGTGGGGGTTCAAAAATCGCCACGTCATCAAGACATATGCCAAATCCATCATGATTTACGCCTTTGAATCCAATTTCAACGTTAGATTTTTTCGCTTCTTCAGGTATAACAATGCTCTGTTTTGTCCAATCATTATAAGCCGCCTCTGTTTTGAACAATTCCTGCCATTCATCTCCGTTAACGCGATAGCATACGCGTAGTTCTTCAAACATGTCTTGACCTACGTCGTTACGGAAATAAAAACGCAATATCTGCGTTTCAACGTTGCTGAAATCAAATGCCGGTGTAATAAGCCAAGCCGTCTCACCATCCCGTTTCCAAAGATATCTCAACCATGCAGAGTGGCTGCCAGAGTAACTATTTTTAGACGTAATCCCCCAATTGTATCCCTCTGTGTCAGTTTCCAGCCTCCACCCCTCAGGAATGCTTCCGCCTTCAAATCCCTCAAAAAAGCCGGCACCAGAAATGCTAATGGAATTTGATGAACGCAGACTGCGCAACCCAAAGTTTCCGCCAACCTCTTCACTGGCAATCGTCGTTTCGCCCACGGCTTCCCTGGATTCCGTCACTTCCTCAGATTCGCTTGTCTCCTCTGGATTCACGCCCCCCACGTGTTCCGTTGATTCTTCACCCTGAGTTTCTTCCGCATCCGCATCCGGCGCTTCGGTTGTTTCTTCACTCTGGATCTCTTCCGCTTCCTCATCTGGCGCTTCGGTTGTTTCTTCACTCTGAGCCTCTTCCGCTTCCTCATCCGGCGCTTCGGTTGTTTCTTCACTCTGAGCCTCTTTCGCTTCCTCATCCGGCGCTTCCGTTGTTTCTTCACTCTGGGTCTCTTTCGCTTCCTCATCCGGCGCGTCCGTTGATTCTTCACTCAAAGTTTCCGCCTCAGGCGCCTGGGTAGTGATCACGCCTTCCTCTTGTGCAGCCTCCAAACCTGCTGCCAACACGTCCGTACTTGCAACGGAAAACGTCAAGGTAAATGCCAACAGCATTGCCAACAGCCTGCGCATTTTTCGTTTCATGATTCTACCTCCTCGCATATGGATCCCTAAATCTTACGTAATGCCCTAAATCCCCTTTTTTCCCGCCTATTTTTATTGTATCGTTTTCCCTTCCGTCAATCAACAAGGAAATTACTTCATCCAACATTTTTATTAATCCCTGTCCATGCTTTAAAATAAAATGTGCCCGGAGGATTTCCGTTTCCTCCGGGCATTGTTATTTAACATATTAATTTTACAGATCGCGGTTTTCAGGCTTAGCTTCAGGTCTCTTGAAGCAAGCAAAGATTTGCTCGAGTCTGTCCTTTTTCATCTTCGGCGTGATCAGGCTGACAACGGGAACAATGATGAGTCCTGCCAGCATTGCAAAGGCGCCGCAGTTAATTGGCGACTGCAGAACCGTCGGGAAGGAGCTTCTTGCAAACAGGTTGACGGTCATGATGCCAGCGCCAAAAATGAAGTTTACAAGAACGGAAAGCTTGGTAACGCCCTTCCAGTACATGCTGAGAATGAACGGAGCAAGGAATGCGCCTGCAAGGGCACCCCATGAAACGCCCATGAGCTGTGCAATGAAGGTCACGTTGCTCTTGTATTGGATGATGGCGATCACGGCAGAGATCACAATGAATACCACGATAAATACCCGCATGATCAGCACCTGCGTCTTTTCCGTCATTTTCTTGGCAATGGTGCCCTTGATCAGGTCAAGGGTCAACGTGGAACTGGATGCCAGCACCAGCGAACTTAACGTGGACATGGATGCGGAAAGTACCAGGATCACAACAACTGCCACCAGGAACGGTGAGAGCTTCTCGATCATGGCAGGAATGATGGCATCAAAGCCAACGGACGCCACGTCGATGTCATAAAGTCTTCCGAATCCGCCAAGGAAGTAACATCCACCGGCAACGACCAGTGCAAAAGCCGTGGAAATAACGGTTCCCTTGCGGATCGCCGACTCGTTTTTGATGGCATAAAATTTCTGTACCATCTGAGGCAGTCCCCAGGTTCCAAGGGAGGTCAGGATCACGACGCAAAGAAGGCTGAAGGGATCCGGTCCAAAGAAGCTTGCGAAAAGGCCCGGCATTTCAGAAACCTTTGCATCCGTCACGTTCGCCAGCTTTTCATATGCTGTCATGAAGCCGCCCTGGCTTGCAAGCACTGCAAGAATGACTGCTACAATGCCGACCAGCATAACAATACCCTGGATAAAGTCATTGATCGCCGTTGCCATGTAACCGCCGGCGATGACGTACACGCCGGTCAGGATTGCCATCACGACGATGCAGACGGTGTAATCCAACTCAAAAGCCATGCCGAACAGTCTGGACAGACCGTTATACAAAGAGGCGGTATAGGGGATCAGGAAAATAAATACAATAATGGAGGAAATAATCTTTAACATCGGCGAGTCAAATCTCGTGCCAAAGAATTCCGGCATGGTCTTGCTTTCCAGATGTCTCGTCATGACGCGGGTACGTCTTCCCAAAAGAACCCATGCCATAAGGGATCCGATAAAGGCATTTCCCAGGCCAATCCAAGTCGATGCCAGACCAAACTTCCAACCAAACTGGCCTGCGTAACCTACGAAAATTACGGCTGAAAAATAAGACGTGCCATAGGCGAAAGCGGTCAGCCAGGGACCTACGCTTCTTCCTCCGAGCACAAAACCATTGACGTCCGTGGCATTCTTTCTGCAATAAATGCCCACGCCGATCATCACGCCAAAAAACAACAGCAACATCACGACTTTGGTAATCATTTGCTTCTCCTCTCCGCTTCTAAGGGGCTTCTTTTAGTCTACTTACTTTCGCGCATAAACGCTTTAACGCGTTGCGCTTTAAACCATAACACTTTAAATTGATAAAGTCAAGAGGAATTTCTTGACATGAGACATAAAAGAAGTTATAATCGTCCTTGTCTGCGGGGTGTGGCTCAGCTTGGCTAGAGCGCCTGGTTTGGGACCAGGAAGTCGCAGGTTCGAATCCTGTCACCCCGACTTGTGAAAACACAAAACAAACGCGCGACGCCATCCCGGCACCGCGCGTTTTTCATTCGCATTTCATTCACTTTTCCTTATCGTCCCGTCAATGTTCCAGATAGGCGATCGTAAAATGCAGGTCTCCGAAACGATCCGTTTCCATAATGCAATAGGAGGGCTTGCGGCCTTCCTGACGCGGATAGGAAAGACTTCCCGGATTGACCAGCCAGATTCCCTTCTCCTTTGTCACGGAGGGTTTGTGCGTGTGTCCGTAGCAAACGACGTCGACGCCGCGTTCCACCGCCTCCTGAAGCAGATATTCCGTGCTCATGGAAATGTAATGGGTATGGCCGTGCGTCACCCAGACCTTGTACTTGTCCACGGTGAACTCCAGCTCCCGCGGCAGTTCAGAGAAAAAGTCATTGTTTCCCGTCACCATCTTCACGGGACAGGAGACTGCCTGCTCCAATGCATATTCACTCCCCTCAATGTCACCGCAATGGATGACCATGTCCGGCTGATGCATTTCCATCACCTTAAAATAGTTTTCATTTCTTCTGTGGGTGTCACTTACAATAATGACCTTCACCGTAGCTTCCGCCTTTCGTACCATTCATTTCCCTTAGATCTTCTTCAGTTCTTCCTTCATGAGGCGAAGTGCCTTGCCCCTGTGACTGACTTGATTCTTCTCTTCCTCGGAGAGCTCCGCCGTGTGCTTTCCATAGGGCGGATAGTAAAAAATGGGATCATAGCCAAATCCGTTACTGCCCTTCTCCTCATATCCGATCCTGCCCTCAATGGTCGATCTCGTAATGATCTCTCCGCCGTCAGGAAGCTTCGCCGCAATGGCGCACACAAACCGCGCCGTCCTTTTCTCATCAGGCACGCCCTCCAGCCGGCGGATTAGCTCCGCGTTCTTTACGCTGTAGGGCGTATCCTCTCCAAGATATCTTGCGGAATATACGCCAGGTTCCTTGCCAAGGGCATCGATCTCCAGTCCGGAATCATCCGCCATGACAATGCATCCCTGCGCCTGGGGCTGCGCAGCCACGGCACGCACCTTGATCAGCGCATTCTCCTCGTAGGTCTTTCCGTCTTCCACGATGTCGATCCGGATTCCTGCTTCCTTCATGGTGCGGATCTCAAATCCCGCATCCGCCAGGATCATTTCGATCTCCTTCACTTTCCCCTTATTTCCCGTCGCGAAAATCACCTGTTTACTCATCTTTTGAACTCCTCTTTGGAGGCTTTGGCCCCATAAATTGATAATAATACGTCTTCATCATGCCATTGTAGATCTTGCGATTCTTGTCTGCCTTGCGCCCAATGTATTTCTCAGCATCCTCATAGGCCGTGATCACGTTCAGACTCCACGAATCCAGGTTGCGATACCGCTCCCCTAAGGTCCGGTACAGCGCCGGCATCTCATTTTTCTCCTGCAATCTCTCACCGTACGGCGGATTGGTGATGATAAATCCATATTTCTTAGGATGACTCAAGTCCTTTACGTCCCTGCGCTGGAAGTGAATGAGCTTGTCCACCCCCGCCAGCTTTGCATTTTCACGCGCGATCGTCACCATTTCATTGTCAAGATCATAACCCTGAATGTCCGTTTCAACGCTGAGATCCACCATTTCATTTGCCTCGTCCAGGGCATCATACCAGTTCCGCTTTTGCACGACGTGATCCCAGTTCTGCGCCGTAAACTCCCGGTTCATGCCGGGCGCCACGTTTGCCGCCATCATGGCCGCTTCAATGGGGATTGTGCCGCTTCCGCAGAAAGGATCCACTAAAATCCGGTCACCGCGCCAGGGCGTCAGCATGATCAAGGCCGCTGCCAGATTCTCCGCGATGGGCGCCTTTGCCGTAAGCTTCCGGTAGCCACGCTTATGAAGGGATTCTCCCGTGGTGTCGAGTCCAATCGTCACCTGGTCCTTTAACAAAAACACGCGAAGCGGAAAGCTCTCTCCCGTCTCCGGCAACCAATTCACGTGATAAACGTCCAAAAGCCTGTTTGCGATGGCCTTTTTCATGACGCGCTGGATGTCGGATGGGCTAAACAGCTTGGACTTCACGCTGGCAGCCTTGGTCACCCAGCATTTTCCGTCGGAGGGAATGAATTCCTCCCACGGGATGGCCTTGGTCCCTTGGAACAATTCCTCATAATCCGTGGCCTGAAAGCTCCCGACCTTGATGAGCACGCGCTCCGCCGTTCTCAGGAAAATATTGGCCCTGGCAACCGCTTCCTCGTCTCCCAGAAAGGTTACGCGTCCGTCCGTCACCTCCGTGACGTCATATCCGATATCCGTGATCTCTCTTTTTAAAAGTGCCTCCGTGCCAAAATGGCATGGAACGATCAGTTCATATTTCTTCATTGTTTTTCCCCGTATTTGCAGGTTCTCATAATATCCTAACTAGTATAAACAATTTTTTTTAATATGTAAATAGGGATGCCAAAAGGCACCCCTATCGAAGCCAGTCCCAAAACAATTTTTTCAAAAAAAGCGCGATCAGCATAATTACCAGGAACGGGAACAAAAATTTCAAAAGAAAAATGACCACGGCACATACGCCAACCAGTACGGCAATTCCGCACGCCGACCTAACCCATTTCGGTGCCATCAGGAATTTCGCAAGCCAAGGCACGTTCGTTCTGGCACGAAATACGCCGTCGTTCTCATTCCCCGCAGGATCCGGTTCCGTCGAATCCGCCGCAGTGACCATTCTGTCGTATGCCTCGTTCGCATCCAGGATCGTCCGCGCGATCAAACGCGGCGATCCCAAGGTCTCCATGACTTCTTTTTCCGTTCGACCGCGTCGCATTTGTTCCTCGACGTAATCATTATAATATTGTATGTTATCTTCGACCTGACTCGCCTTCAGTTTCCCGTTAAGGGAGACCTGAAGCTGATTCAGGAATTCATTTTTATTCATGCGTTTCTCCACTCATCTTTTCAGACAAGGCCCCCTTTACGATAGCTCTATTCTAACATGCAAAGCTAGCTTCGTAAATATACGCTTTAGAAAGGTTTTCTTAACTTTTTATAAACTATCGACTTGCGTTTTTTCTCTTGAAATAATCAACACTATCCTATATAATTTAGTCATGTCATTTTGTTTAGTAAATAAACCAATACTATATGCAAAGGAGAGTACCATATGAAATTCGGTTATTTTGATGACGCGAACAAAGAATACGTCATCACAACCCCCAAGACTCCGCTTCCTTGGATCAACTACCTGGGATGTAATGAGTTTTTCTCCCTGATCTCAAACACGCAGGGCGGCTACACCTTCTACAAGGACGCAAAGCTCCTTCGTCTGACCCGTTATCGTTACAATAACGTGCCTACGGACATGGGCGGCAAGTACTTTTACGTGAAGGACGGCGATACCGTATGGAATCCCGGCTGGCAGCCTACCCAGACCGAGTTAGATGAGTATGAGTGCCGTCACGGCATCGGCTACAGCCGCTTCACCGGCAAGAAGAACGGCCTGAAGGCTTCCGCTCTTTCATTCGTTCCCATGAACGACAACTGTGAAGTGACCCAGCTGACCTTGACCAACGAGAGCAATGAGAAGAAGTCCGTAAAGGTATTCTCCTACGTAGAATGGTGTCTGTGGAACGCAGACGACGACATGAAGAACTTCCAGAGACTCCTTAGCTGCGGCGAAATGGAAGTGGAAGGCTCCACGATCTATCACAAGACCGAGTACAGAGAGCGCAGAAATCATTACGCTGTTTACTCCGTAAACGCACCCGTTGCCGGATTTGACACCAGCCGCGATGAATTCCTTGGCGCATACAGAAGCGCCGCAAACCCTGAGGTTGTTGAGAAGGGTCAGTGCACAAATTCCATGGCAAGCGGTTGGTCTCCCATCGCATGTCAGCAGCTGAACGTGGAACTGGCACCCGGCGAGAGCAAGGATTTCGTGTTCGTTCTGGGTTATATCGAGAATCCCCAGGAAGAAAAGTGGGAAGATTCCGCAATGCAGGTGATCAACAAGAAGCGTGCACACGAGATGCTTGCCCGCTACGCTACCACCGATGACGTTAAGAAGGCTTTGGACGAGCTTCACGCTTACTGGGCAAAGCTCCTTTCCAAGTATCAGGTATCTTCCAAGGATGAGAAGGTTAACCGCATGGTTAACATCTGGAACCAGTATCAGTGCATGGTAACCTTCAACATGTCCCGTTCCGCTTCCTATTATGAATCCGGCATCGGCCGCGGCATGGGCTTCAGGGATTCCTGCCAGGATCTGCTCGGCTTCGTACATCTGATCCCTGACCGCGCAAGAGAGCGTATCATCGACATCGCTTCCACGCAGTTTGAGGACGGCAGCGCTTACCATCAGTACCAGCCCCTGACCAAGAAGGGCAACTCCGACATCGGCAGCGGCTTCAATGATGATCCCCTGTGGCTCATTGCAGGTACCAGCGCTTACGTGCGTGAGACCGGTGACGTTTCCATTTTGGACGTAATGACTCCTTTTGATAATGATGCGAGCAAGGCAACGCCTCTCATGAACCACTTAAAGAGATCCTTTGATTACATCGCAACCCACAAGGGACCTCACGACCTGCCTCTGATCGGACGCGCAGACTGGAATGACTGTCTGAACCTGAACTGCTTCTCCGAGCATCCCGGCGAGTCCTTCCAGACCTTTGGTCCCAGCGAAGGCCCCGTGGCAGAATCCGTATTCATTGCAGGCATGTTTGTAAAGTACGGCGAGGAATATGCACAGCTCTGTGAGTTAAAGGGCGACAACGCCGAGGCAGCAAGAGCCCGTGCTGAAGTTGAAAAGATGTATGCGGCAATCCTGAAGGATGGCTGGGACGGCGAATGGTTCGTTCGTGCATATGACGCATTCAGCCATAAGGTTGGTTCCAAGGAATGTGAGGAAGGTCAGATCTTCATTGAGCCTCAGGGCTTCTGTGTACTGGCAGGCGTTGGCGTAAAGGAAGGCCTTGCTGAGAAGGCACTGAATTCCGTAAAGGAAAAGCTCGACACCAAGTACGGCGTAATGATCCTGCAGCCCGCTTACACCAAGTATCACTTAGAGCTTGGTGAAGTATCCTCCTATCCGCCCGGATACAAGGAGAATGCCGGAATCTTCTGCCACAACAATCCTTGGGTATCCATCGCTGAGACCGTGATCGGCCGCGGCGACCGCGCTTTCGAGATTTACAAGAAGACCTGTCCTGCATACATCGAGGACATTTCCGAGATCCATCGTACCGAGCCTTACGTTTACTCCCAGATGGTTGCCGGCGCTGACGCTCCCAGACATGGTGAGGCTAAGAACAGCTGGCTGACCGGTACCGCTGCATGGACCTTTGTAAACGTTTCCCAGTACATCCTGGGCGTATATCCTACCCACAACGGATTGCAGATCAATCCTTGCGTACCTACCGGCTTTGGTGATTTTGATCTCATCAGAACCTACCGCGGCGTAAACTATCACGTATCCGTAAAGAACCCGAACGGCGTTCAAAAGGGCGTGACTAAGATCGTCGTTGACGGCAAGGAACTCGTCGGCACCTCCGTTATCCCTTACGAAGCCGGCAAGACCGACGTAACCGTCCAAGTTGTTATGGGATAGTCGCAGAATTGCTACACTAAATAAAAGAGCATGCCACGCGGCATGCTCTTTATAATTCTTGTAAAAATTTGTGTCAGTAGACACGTCCCCGTGACACATTGGGTTACCAGCGCTCGTAAGGGCAGGACTGGGCGGTCAGGGAGGCTCGGAGTTCCACGTAGCAGCCACAAGCCGCGCACATGCCTTCTAAAAGTCGCTCGCATTGCTTGCAAACGGTTAAGCGGCGCTCCCGTTCCTCCTCCGCAGTCCTGTCGCCTTGGGGAATGTCTTCTATCATGCGCTGAATCGTCTCATAAACCTTTTGCTGACCTGCCATCTCCCGGATTAAGCATTTCTTGCATATTCTCGTCTCCGCTTCCACGCGCTTCACGCCCTCCGCCCTTCTTAAATATTTCTAACTTCCCGTAATCCCTCTTCCCTATTGATTCCGGCAAAATAAGTTTTCGCGTAAAGAAAGAGAACGACTGCACCCGAAGGCGCAGCCGCTCTCTGGTGTTTTCTGACTAAGAGGTTACCGCCCTAAGCCGTTCTTACACTTGTACGCGCTCATAACAATGCTCCACTATTTAACCACTCAAGTGACGTTAGTCATTCTACCTTATGATTGACGAGACTTTAGGCGCCCGTAGACCCTTCATGCAGATTGCGCAAGTCAGTCTTAGTCTTAGAAAGCTTCCGCAGGTATGCATGAAACAGAAGCCCTCGGAATCGAACCGCGGCATCACGCCTGCTCCCAGATCAGCGGCTTCTGACTCTTCCTACTTATCAGTATAAAATAATTTTGTCCAAAACGCAAGCATAGCTTTATTTTATCTTCTTCGGTCTCCACGTTCCAAGTAATAAACTCGCTTATCCTCATACATGGCCAGATCGGCACGCTTAAAGACTTCCTTGAAATCCGCATCTTCCAATGGACGATAAACCGCCGATCCCTTGGAAAGGGAAAGCGGCTCCACGTAGGCCTTCTCTTCCTGATTAGTCTCAGCCAGCTTTTGGTCAAGCTCTGCAAAAAGTCCTTGCATGTCCGATTCAGTCGCATTTCTGATAATGACAAAGAATTCATCTCCGCCAATCCTGAAAAGATGTTCCTTTCCAAATACCGCTATCAGCACTTCCGCCGCATCAATCAATGCCAGATCTCCGCGCTCATGTCCATAATTATCATTAATGACCTTTAAGCCATTTAAATCCAAAACCGCTACGGCAAAAGAGGCTACTTTGTTCGCAATGTCCTTCTCCAGGCTTTCAATCTTTGCATCATATGCCGCTCTGTTGCCAACCCCCGTCAGGCTGTCCAAATACGCCTGCTTGTGAATGCGGGAAATGTGTTTACGCAGTTCCTCCTGCATGGACTCGATCTTCGAGCCCAGATCCTCTATTTCACCGCCTCGCCCCTGCTCCTCTGCCTCTTCCTGCTCGTCTTCTTTCGCAATGGGGTATTCGTTTCTAAGCTCGACTTCCTTGACAAGCTCTTCAACCTTTCCAGCCAAAGCATTCAAGCGCCCATACAAGACGCCGTACTGCTTTCTCTTTCTTCGCGTAAGGATCACAACGATCGCTATGCCAATGCCCATGGACAGAACGGCAACGATGATCACGGTGCCAATTAAGCTTTTCAATTGATCCTCATACCATTCGGCACTGAAGTCAACGGCTACGATTCCGCCCACCCTGCCATCTGAAGTAAATACGGGGCTGTACGCACTGTAGAAATTTCCCCAGGCATCTCTGTATGGCACGTCATCCACGTCCGCCTTGCCCAGACTCGCGGAATACAAAGCATCCGTATATACGATGGGCGATCCAAACTCCCCCGGATCCTCCACCGTTGGATCCACCGAGAACACAAATTCCTTATTTCCCAAGTCCTTAACGCAATAAATATATTGCAGCTCGATGTTATCCTGGAAATGGGTCAATATCTCCATAACCTTCAGAAACTCTTCCGAGCCTTGGTCTTTTGCTTCTAACCGCACAAGGACGTCACCGTCGATCATACTCGCCGCCGTATTGGAGATATCCAGCATTCTTTTTTGGATCGAAGAAATCAGCGCGTTGCTGGCCTGCCTGGTCATGAAAAAGCCAAGCGTAACGTTTACGACCAGCAGGAAAATGACCACAAGGATCATAAGCCAGTTAATCCTGCCGCTTTTTTTCACTTTCATCACTTCCAACCTCGTCCAACAAAATATACTTCATGAAACATGATCCTATTATACCAGATTTTTCCAGAATCGTCAAAACCCCCGCCATATTAAATTTCTTTTATTATAAACCGTTCGAAAAACGATTGATCTCCTCCACTGCAAATTCCAATTCCGTGACAAGAAACTCTTCCGCCTTGGAATACGCGTAATAGCAACAGTCCCGCGTAGACAATACAATGCACTTTCCCTTCCCTCGGTAATTGTATTCCGTCTGCACGGATTCCAGGGCCCTGTTCGGGATTTTGAGCGGGAAGGCATCCCTCGTGATGCCTTCGTCTTCATCAAGCGTCAATACAAAGCCTTCCCCGTTATGGCAAAGGCGCCCCGTCCCCAGGCTGACAAACCCTTTTTCATTTGGCAAGGCCTCCACGGTTACCTGTACGTCAATTCCCTTATAAGCACCCTTTTCCACTGCTTCTCTCACAAGGCCTCGCTCCCAGCGGTACCAGGAAGGAACGTCGTACCTTTCTTTTGTGGCTTCCTCTTCCAACTCCCCGTCTTCCGTAAGCGTCCACCTCTTGTTACAGGCTTCGCACCAAAGCGCCGTCTTACCGCTTCTCATTTTCCCCTTGGCCATGCAGGACCGGCACTGGTATAACGGCAAATGCAGGCCTTCCGCGCGGTTTTCTTCCTTGATCTTGATCCCCCGTTCCTTTTGGTACGCATATTCATCATAACGGAGCTTTTCTTCCACCCTGCGCTGTATCTCCTCTGCGGACGCCGCGCGCAGTTCCTCCAGCGTATAAAGCAGTTCCGCAGTGCTCTCCATTTTCACCTTTCTTGTATGGCCTTCATCCCAAAACGGATTGGCCAGATAAGCCCCATGGCTGTAAATCACCACCAAAGGCACGTCCAAAAATTTCGCAAGTCTGCCTAGATTCTTGGGTAAGTTGGACGTGATCCCCGCGTCGCAATGCCTGGACTCCGGGAAAATGACCACCCCTTGCTTTAACTTCTGAAGCGCATAGCGCACGTTGAGTAATACGCTCACGTCCGGAACGTACCTTCTTTTCCCGATACAGCCTCCGGCCCGGTAGAGCTCATTTCCAAATGCCGCAAAGCCCTCCATGTCCGAAACATAATTGCAGTTATGCGGATAAAGCATTCTCGGCACGATATAATAATCCGAAAATCCCTGATGCGTGGAATATGCGAGAAAAGGCGGTTTTAATCCTTCCATGCGGATTTTCGTTATTTTCATCCCTGCCGTGGAAAGCTTTGAAAATCCCCACAAAAGCGCCAAAAGGACTCCCGGCTGCTTTATCGGTCTTCTTTTCATGTCATAGGGCGTCATGTCCCTCTTTTTGTTCTTTAGTCCCATGTCTCGTTTCTTTCCTTAAAGTGTCATGCTCCGACTTTTACTTTGATATCCCCAAGGCTGTCTTTTTCCATGAAGTGTCCTATTCCGGCTTTTTTACCTTAATTTCCCAAAGTCTGTCCTCTACCGTGATACGTACTTCTCCGGCTTTCTTACCATATATGCGTATCTCGCAAGCTTCCGCGAGTAGCTTTCATAAAGTTCGTCCGCATAGATTGCCTGCCCAATCAGCATCTCAAACCACTCGTCGTTCCCTTCTTTCCGGAAAGCATCCTCGTGCTTCAGCGCCACTACTTTTTTCCTTCGTAGTATTTCATAAGACTCCCTGGTAAGGTCTTCCACTTCATAGCCAATTCCCTTGGAAGCCAGCGCTCTCGCAAAGACAGTCGAATGCGCGTCCTCCGTCTTTGGCATGACGTCCCCTTCCTGATAGCACACAAACAAGATCCCATCCTTCTTTAGCCAACTCATGATCTGATCAATAAAAGCAGACATATCCGGCGCAAAATACATGGTATCCATGGAAATGACCAAATCGAAAGAATCCTTCGGGAAATCCACTTCGCCGATGCACCCCTCGATAAAATCCGCACTTTCGTCCGCTCCCCGTTTTGCCTCCGCTATGGCATTTGCCGAGTAATCAAATCCATGCACCCGCGCTCCCGTTTTCCCGTGAATCCACTTCAGAAGCTTACCGTTCCCGCAGCCCACGTCCAGCACGTGAAATTCCCTTCCTGAATCAATCAGCTTAAGGATCCTCTCCGCTTGTCGCCAATCGCTAAACCCATCCTGCGAAAAGTCATCTCCAAAGGCTTCCCTGCAAAACTCCGCAAATGCCTCCGACTTCCCCGCCATGGCATAAAACTGCTCATATTCCTTATAAAACGTCAACTCTTCCTTCCGCATTTCCCCTCCATGTGATCCGTAAAATACTCAATCCCTGCTTACGACTGAACCTCATCATTCGCCTGCTGAATTTCCTTGATCATGGCATTCTTCTTTTTTGTGTCCAGATAAATGCTATAGTAATATATTCCTGCCAAAATAACATAGGGAATGGAGAAAGAACGGTAATACTCAAACCATCCTCTCGGCGAAATCGGCTCGATCACGCTGACGCATAAGAGCAAAACGGCGCATAATCCGCAAGCCAAAAGATATTGGACGACCATCATGGCAAGGGGACTTACGTTTGTAAACATCTCATAGAAGGAAAGAACAATGGAGGCAATCAGGCAGAATCCAAACATGATAAGTACGTTTGCGTTGTTCGTCTCCCATCCCGCAAACACGTTGGTAATTGCCCCGGTGACGGAAACTGCCGTATAAGAGATGCACAGGCCAAGTGCCACTTTTTTAACATAGTTCTTCATCATTGCATCCTCCGTATTCTCTGTAAGTATTCGTCAAATTCTTTCTTATAGCTTCTGTTTACGCAGATCCTCTCGCCGTTATCAAAATATGCATAGACCTTCATGTTGAAATCCGGCTTCAGCTGCCGGATCTTAAACACGTTGACAACATCTGATTTCGACACTCTGACAAAGCCATAATTCCAGAGCAATTCCTCACATTCCGCGAGAGTCTTCATTATGCGGTAGACGCCCTCCTCGGTATATGCGAAAAGCTTACGCTCCACGTAATCCAGATAATAGATTTCTTTGGGATCAAGCACAATGCCTTCCCCGTCATCCAGATCTTCATCAGCCGGTCTACCGATGAGCGACGGCCTCTCCGAATTCACCACGTCGATCAACTGCCGTATCATGGGACGCATATTTGCATAATAGACGTCCACGTGCTCTTCCTTTATCTGCTTGTTCTCAAATAAATTAAGCTTCATAGCCTCTCCCGTACCTAAATCTTATACGCCAAAAATCAGCTGCAAGACTCCTTCGCGCCACATACTTGCATAAAACCTCATTCCCCTCAAGCATCATGCGCCTGCAAAAAGTCCGTCACGATTTCCATGTATCCTTCCGGATCGTCAACCATTCCCTCTACGTGCTTGCTGTCAACATAGGCGATTTTCTTATCCGCCGTACCAACATGCTCATATACTTCTTCCACCTTTTCAGGCAGGCAAACCGTATCCTTCTTGGAAACGATGATCAACGTAGGAAGCTGGATTTTTTCTGCCTGACGAATCGTATCACCGTCATTCACGTCAATGCCGCATGCGATTTTCAAATAAGCCTTGCCACTGCCCATCACGTAATTGACCATGGGCGCATGCATCTCTTCTTCATTGTCTCCGCCAATGCTGGAGCGAACCATGTATTCCATGCCCGGAACAGGGCTGTCACAGATGACCAGATCCGCCGCATTTTGCTCTCCTGGGGTAACGCCAGCCGCATAGATCGCCGTTGTCTGGGCTCCCATGGAAAGACCGTGCACGATCACCTTCTTGCTGCCGATCGTCTCCCTCGCATAAACCACCAAAGCACTTACGTCAAGCGATTCCTTAATGCCAAAGGTGACTCTGTCATCAGGATTCTTACCGCTCCCCCGCTGATCCAATGCGATCACGTCATAACCCCGCTTTAAGTACTGCTCCGCCAACGGATATACGTGATATCTGTCTCCCCCTGCACCATGCACCAAAACAACCAATTTCTCACTGCCATTATCAAAGTAAGTCGCCGGAACTTCATTGCCGTCCGACGCCGTAACGGAAATCTCTTCCCCCTGACATAATTCCTCTACCCTTACAATATCATAATTCCAGCTCTCCAGCTGCCGGAGACTGTTATTATGCGTATCCTTTCCCTTGTTCATATGGAGCGTATTGTCCGCAACAATCGCCCCAGTGACAATCGTCGTAATGATCGCAGTAACTACCAGCACCGCCGCCAAAATGATGATTACCAACCTAACCCTATTCTTTTTCATTTGTGAATTCCTCTCTTTCCTTAAGATGAATTCACAATACCACGTCCTCTCACGCCCCGCCGCCAAATCTGCACAAGTTGCGTTTCCAGACGTATAAGTTGCAATCCCCTTCCCCGCCTAACCCTATTATATTCCCTTTCCACCAAAAAACAAACAAAACAATAACCCGTGCGTTAGAGGTTGCACGGCGTCCGGGGGACGCCGGCCTGCAACGACCGGAGCGAAGCGGAGATCGAACCCGTTCGAATCCGAAGGATTCGAAGAAAAATAAAATGGGTATGCGATTCATCGCATACCCATTTCATTTTTCCACGTGCGTTAGAGGATTCGAACCCCCGACCTTTTGGTCCGTAGCCAAACGCTCTATCCAGCTGAGCTAAACGCACACAACCGTTGCATCCCTGCAACAGTATGTATTGTAACTTCTTTATTCCAAAAAGTCAAGAACATTTTTTCAATTTCCAACAGTTTCCATTCTTTACTTCTTCTGCGCCTCCAGCCGTTGCGCATTATCCTTGAGGTTCCTCATCAGTCCCTCCACCTGCTCCACCATTCTTCCGTTCTCCTCACAGGCATCATAGGTCTCACTTGCATGAGCCGACACCTCCTCCGTAATGGCCGAAATAGTCTGGATTTTCTCCACAATCTCACCGTTCGCGGCTCCAAGAGAATCGATCGCTTGCGTCAGGTCACGGATCTGCTCGTTAATGTTTACGGTCTGCTCCGCAATGCCGTCAAAGCGCTTCCGCACCTCCATTGTGCTTGCAACGTTCTCCTCGTTATTATGGGTCGCCGTCGACACGGCCTTTGATACGTCCTTCAGTTCTTTATTGACGTTGCCAATCAATTGTGCGATATTAATTGTCGCATTTTTCGTTTGTTCCGACAGTCTCGCAATCTCATCCGCAACAACCGCAAAGCCTTTTCCCGCTTCGCCGGCGCGCGCCGCTTCAATTCCGGCATTTAGGGCCAACATTCCCGTATTATTAGCGACGTTAGTGATCGTTTCGATGATCAGATTCATTTTCTGCGTATATGTATTCAATTCATCCATTTGATGAAGCACTGCCTCATTGGTGCGGATGGATGCCTCCATCTGATCCGCCAGGGCAGTCATCTTCTTCTGACCTTCTTCTACCAGGTTCGCCGTCCGCTCCATGTTTTCCTCGATGGAAACGGAAGCATCCTTCACCCTATCGATGTAGTTCTGGATCTTCTCCGTCTGCTTCATCTGTTCCTGGATGGAATCAGCCGTCTCGGCACTACCCGTATTGACCTCACCCATGGCCACGCCGATCGAAAGTACGGATTCTCCCAGCACATCCAGTTTTTTCGAAACGTTCTCCACGTTCGTGGTGATGGTGGACGCAATGCGAAGCACTTCCTGCAACAACCGGTTCAGCTCGTCCTTTTGCTTCTTAACGTTGTCAAGCTTCGCTTCGTTTACGCGCCGCATGGTAACGGTATTGATCCATAAGAAAACCGTAAGAACAAGGAACAAGATGATTCTGATCTCCAGATCAGGCAGTTGATCCTCCGAATAGCCATGGATGGAGGCATGGATTGCAATGCTAAGCACGTTCAGAATGTTTGTCAGAATCCCGAACAACATGCAAAAACGTAGGTCCGAATACCACGTTACAAGGAAAAACATGGGAATTGCATAGGCGAAGGGCAGTATGTTATCCGTCGTAAATAGCACAAAGACATAGAGCACGCCAAAGCATCCCGCCATCAGATATCTCATCTTATCGGAATCAGGCTTTCTCTTAAGGACGGCACGTTCTCCCAAAATGGATCCCATTGTCAAAAAAGCTACGATCAAAAAGTAATCCCAATCTCTTGCACCCTTCAGGGATTCCACGAAATAAGCGATCAAAATCGCGGAATTCATGATCAAATGTCCCGTGAGAACTTGCTTATTGACGTACGCCTTCTCATTCAAAGCAACGTTTTTCCTTATGTTTCTTCGTCTCTTTTTATTCTTTGCCCTTGCCATGCTTCGCCTCCGGCCTTTGCCCACGTCACAAAAACAGACTTTAGTTGATTTATTATATCATATGGAGTCAAAAATTGGTATGGAAAAATTTCTTTTTCTGTTATACAATGGTCAGAAAGATGAAATGATTATTTTAGGAGGCTCCCTTATGTTAGAGTTGAAAAACCTCTCTTTCCAGGTCCCTGACGCGAACAGTTCAAAGAAAGAAATCATAAAAAACATCAATCTAAAATTAAAGGATCACACTTTTACCGTCATCACCGGCCCTAACGGCGGCGGTAAATCCACCCTCGCCAAGCTGATCATGGGAATGGAAATGCCTACGGATGGCCAAATCCTTTGGAATGGTCAGGACATTACCGCCATGAACGTGACCGAACGCGCAAAATTGGGCATCAGCTTCGCCTTCCAACAGCCCGTTCGTTTCAAGGGCATCAAGGTAAAGGATCTGATCACGCTTGCAGCCGGCGAAAAACTAAGCACCTCGAGTGCCTGTGAATACTTGTCCAAAGTCGGTCTTTGCGCTCGCGACTACATCAACCGCGACGTGGATGGCAGTCTTTCCGGCGGAGAACTGAAACGCATCGAGATTGCTACCATCATCGCCCGCGACACGCCTCTCTCCGTCTTCGACGAGCCTGAGGCAGGCATTGACCTGTGGAGCTTCAATAACTTGATCAAGGTTTTTGAAGAAATGCATGAAAAGCGCGAGAATTCCCTGATCATCATCTCCCACCAGGAGCGCATCCTCAACATTGCAGACGAGGTCGTCGTGATTGCTGACGGTTCCGTTAAGGCGCAGGGCGCGCGTGAAGACATTCTTCCGGAATTGTTAAACGGAACTTCCAGTTGTAAGTTTTATCAATAAGATTGCATGGAAATGATTGAATGAGGTGATTACGCATGGATCAAATACAAATGACGTTATTAGAGCAGATTGCCGGACTGCATGAAGTACCTGCCGGCGCTTATAACATCCGCGCAAACGGTGAAAGCGTTTCCCGCGGCACGACCGCAAACATTGACATCGTGACCAAAGAGGACAAGCAAGGCATCGATATTGTTATCAAACCCGGCACTAAGAAGGAAAGCGTACACATTCCCGTGGTGCTCAGCCAAAGTGGTCTGAAGGAGATGGTATACAATGATTTCTTTGTCGGCGACGACTGTGACGTGACGATCATCGCTGGCTGCGGCATCCACAACGGCGGCGACGAAGCCAGCAAGCATGACGGAATCCACAGCTTCTTCATCGGCAAAAACTCACACGTCCGCTACGTGGAGAAGCATTACGGCAGCGGGGACGGCAAGGGTAAACGAATCATGAATCCCGAGACCGTCGTGGAACTCGGTGAAAACAGTTTTATGGAGATGGAGACGGTACAGATCCGCGGCGTCGATTCCACAAAACGAAGCACTTCCGCCACCCTGGCAGCCGGCGCAAAGCTGATCATCACTGAGCGTTTGATGACGCACGGCACGCAAACAGCCGAGTCATATTTCAAAGTGGACATGAACGGCGAAGGTTCCAGCACAAACCTGATCTCCCGCTCCGTTGCAAAGGAAGATTCCACGCAATTGTTTGTCTCCGAGATCAACGGAAACAATCGCTGTGCAGGCCATTCCGAGTGTGATGCCATCATCATGGATCGCGCGAAGATCGGTGCCGTTCCCAAGATCACGGCAAATCATTTGGATGCTGCCCTGATCCACGAGGCTGCCATCGGTAAAATTGCCGGAGAACAGATCACAAAGCTTATGACGCTTGGCCTCACGGAAGCTGAGGCTGAAGAACAGATCGTAAACGGATTCCTTAAATAAAATAATGGGTCAGGAGGCACGTCCCCCTGACCCATTCCTAATTTGATTCAATTTATTACTGCGTCAAACGCTTAATGATGGAAGATACCTCTTCCGGATCAAACGGCTTCGTGATAAACTCATCCGCTCCGCGCTTCAGCGCCTCCACCATCTTCTCCTTTTGCCCGGCCGCCGTGATCATGACCACCTTCGCAGCAGGATCAAATTGCTTGATCAGCGTCAGAGATTCAATTCCGTCCATCTTCGGCATCGTAATGTCCATGGTAACGAGATCCGGCTTTACTTCCTGATATTTCGCATAGCCCTCTTCTCCGTCAGCCGCCTCTGCCACAACCTCATAACCTTGGTTCTCCAAGAGGTTACGTAAGATTCTCTTACTGGTTCTGGAATCGTCTACAATCAAAATCTTAACTTCTGCCATGTTCCTTCACCCCCTCTTAATCCTGCTTAATCGCAGCAAACTCGCAAAGCTTACCGTCAATCTGAATCGTTACGACGCATGCCGCGTCATCTGGATAGGCAACGCCATCCACCTCATACAGCGGAGGCATTAATTCCAGGAAGTTTCCATGATTTCCGCTCAGGGAAGTCGCATACATTCCGTTGATGCAGTTCAAAAGCTCCGCTGCCGCATCGAGTGCGTCCTCATCCAACTCCTCAAAATCTTCCTGTCCGAAGAAGGATGCTGCCGTAAGGAGCGCTCCGTCAACCTCTTTGAAACAGTTCGTCCACTTTCCGCTTTCCCCTTGCATTTCCTGTACGGCCATGGGAGCGTTGGAATCCAGGCTCTTCATTTCCGCCTTAATGATGCTGGCATGTCTGTCCACAAGTCTGATCAAAGTCTTCATGGCGATTGCGATCACCGCTTCATATTCCTTCGCTTCTTCCGTAAGGAATACGTCCACGATCTTATCAACGTCGTCACTCTTGATGTCCTCAAGTTCCGTATTGGTGAGACACTGATTCATCTTAAACTCTTCAAGAACATTGGCCACCTCGCCGATGGTGATCAGTTTGTCATCCTCTAAGGCCTGAATAAACGCCAGATAGGCGTCACCCTGACGTTTTAAGAGTTTTCCTACCTGTTCCTCCGTAAGATACCCCTTGTCAACGGCAATGTCACCAAATCTTTTATCACAAATCGCCTGTAGCCGGTTTACTTCCTCTGCCTGGGCAAAAGTCATGAATCCTTCCGACACGGCGATCAAACCCAGTTTCACTCTGACGGCATCCATCTTATCCAAAGCCGCACGGAATTGCTGCTGGGTGATTCTTCCGCTATCCATAAGATATTTGCCGATAATGCTCTCAACCATACGCTCCCTCCAGTCTTTCCTTAGAAGTGATTTCTAGCAATTTGGAAAATTTGTACAATAAATATAAGATAATTATATCTTGAATCGGTAAAACTGTCAAGAAATTCTGATAGTTGCGCCTGTTTTGTACTATCATTTTCACAATTTTTTCCGCATTTATTTGTATTTGGCAAAATATGGTCACTACATTTTAAATTTTCACATATTGTTTGTATATATATCGCCCGTTATCTTTCCGTTCTTCTGATTCAAATTAATTCTCTTTGTTATTCTTCTCTCGAATTAAATAACTTGCGCACTGTATTTTTTCGTTTCTCCATTTTCAACCGTCTGTTGTCCTATTTTTTTGTCGAAAAATGCCCAAAATTGGCGTTGACTCTTTAGGTTATTTTAGGCCCCTTTTAAAATTCCACCCGTATTTTGACCGATTTGTTTTTCAATATTTCGTTAATTAAATATCGGCATATCGTTTTTCAATATTCCAGGCCCTTATTTTATATGAGTTTAACTGGCATGACATATTGGGCGACAATATATATGACATTCGATTAAATTACAGTTGACATCATTGGTTTTTGAATGTTATTTTTGCATTTCATTTTTTATTATATGTTATTATATCGTTCGTATTTAAATCTATCGTTATTTTATTTTTCATCTGGCCTCATATTCGCCACTCTCCTCTCCTACTGGCAAAAATCTACCCGTTTTTCCAAGAAATGCTCGTTATTCCTGCATATACCATGCGTTATTTTATATATTATGCAACTTTTAATTCATTTCAATATGGATCCCATAGATTTTCCTTCATTTTTTCCGTCAAAAAAAGAAGAGCCTACAAAAGACTCTCCTTTCGATTATTCCTTATATTCAACGCATTTTTCCTAGTGACGTTTCCGTCAGGCAACTGTTATGAAATTCCTCTTTAGATCAAGGCAGTGCTAAAATATCTCTCTGCGCGATCTGCCAACACGGTTGCGATCACCTTGTCCTTGCCATACTTTTCTGCCATCTGCTTTGCTGCCCAAACGTTTGCACCTGATGAAGTTCCGACCAACAGTCCCTGTACCCTCGCAAGCTCTCTAGCCGTGTTGATCGCATCATCATCGCTGACTTCTACGATGTCGGTAATGATCTTCGTGTCCAGAATATCCGGAATGAATCCATCTCCAATACCCTGGATCTGATGCAAACCAGGTTCATCTCCTAAAAGCGCGCTTACGTTCTTCGGCTCTACGGCCACAACCTTCATCTCCGGATTTAACTCCAAAAGATACTGGGCAATGCCCTGAAGCGTCCCGCCACTGCCAATGCCGGAAACAAAAACGTCAATTTTCTTTCCTAGCTGCTCTGCAATCTCCCTTGCCGTCGTACGATAATGCATATCGGGATTTGCGGGGTTTTGGAACTGCTGGGGTACAAAATAGTCATCCGACGCGGAAGCAATCTCTATGGCCTTTTTAACGCTGCCGTCGATGCTAAGTTTAGGATCCGTAAGAACTAATTCCGCGCCAAGCGCGTGAATAATCTTCTTTCTCTCCTCACTCATGTTTTCCGGCATTACGATGATCACCTTATATCCCTTACGGACACCGCAAAGTGCAAGACCGATTCCCGTGTTTCCTGACGTAGGCTCGATGATCGTCATGCCAGGTTTAAGCTTTCCAGACTTTTCCGCATCCTCGATCATGTTTAACGCGATCCTGTCCTTGATGCTTCCTCCGGGATTCAAGAATTCCGCTTTTGCGAAGATCTGTAGTCCCGTCGACTGCTCCAAGCTCAAAAGGGGCGTGTTGCCGATAAGATCCAATACGTTTATATAATACATCCCTCTTTTTCCTCCTGTGCGTATTTAAAATTTACTTTAGGGGTAAATTACTCTATAATTTATACAAATGCCTTCATCTCTTCCATGAAGTCTTCTTCAATCTTAATCAATTTCTTCGCCAGTTTATGCGCTTTTTCATCCGCGTCAGGATACTTATTTACGTATTCACTGACGGATTGTATGCCCATGTTGCATCCGTCCATCATTTTCTTTGCAGCTTCCTGGTTATTGGGATGCATCAACATTCCCATTTCCACGCTCATCCAGGAACCGATCTCGGCCATCTTGGGCGGCGTATCTTCCTGGCTACCATAACTTCCCAGCATGGACGCAATTTCTTTTTCCAACGAAGTATGCTTTTCACCGTACGCTTCCATCAATCGGCTTAAGCTTTCGTCCGTGACAAACTCCCGGATCTGTTTTACGCTCTTTTCCGCCATCTGGCAACCGATACCGCATTCCTTCAAGAGTTCCACGGTATGCGTTATCTTTGAGTCAAATTCCTGCTCTTTAAAGTTTTCCATAGTGACACCTCCATTTTTCCTTAGTATGTCACCAAAGCCGAAAACTATGCGGGAATTATTCCGCGCCAAGCAGCGTCACCATGTCCAGGATCTTCCACTCTCCGTCCAAAAGGCCGTAATACATGCGGAAATTCGTAGTGTCTACCTTCTTCTTTCCAGTCTTTTTCAACACCATTTCCTTATCGAAAAACACTTCGCAGGAAAAGAATTCCTCATTATAGCGAACGTAATGATCTACTTTTTCATTCTTGAACACGGGGGTATTGTGGTCACTGTACATCCACATGTCTTCCCTGCGATACGTATCCGCAAGCTCCAAATAATAAGAATCCTTGGGGAACATGTCCCTGATGGGGGATACGCTACCCTTACAGCCTGGAAGGTCAACGGAAAAGAAATTCGTGTACCTCTCCGTCTGCTCCAGCACCATTGCCTTAAGATCACCAGGCATCTCAGTTTCTTCAAACTCCGTGTAGGAAACCTTTGTCAAATTATTTTTCACGGAAGTCTCAGCATTCATGACTGCGCCGTCTTTGTTCAGAATTTCAACCTTAGGCGCTTCCAGAAGCCCTTCCACGCGATATTTTACGACACTGGGCACTTCAACGTATTCTTTTGCGTAAGCAAATTCATCCGACGTCTCAGATCCTTCCAGGCGCTCCCTCTCATCGGCCAAAACACCGTTGATTTTCACCTGACAGTTGTCCAGCGCAGTTACCTCTACGGCATTTTCGCCCTTTACTGATTTCATTTCCACCTTGTCCAAAGACCATTCACTGATCTTTAGCAGATTTAAGAACAACGCTTCTGAGGAAGTCTCCTTCAACGTTACGCTGCCAACGACTTCGCCGTCTGCCAGAAGGTCGTATTTCGGCGCGGAAGGGTCTTGTACTCCCCTTGAAGTCCTATAATCCAAAATCTTACCCGCAACGATCTTCTGGGCCTCTCTGGAAAAGGCTTCCTGCGTCTCAAAACGGGACATCTCGCCGTCGATCGTCACGTAGGACTCAAGACCTTGCTTCAAAAGCTCTGAGATCACGCCATCCATGGAATGAACCGGCTGACTGTCCTCATAGCGGATCAGGCATTGCTTTACGTAGCTGACTGCCCGGATCCAAAAGATGATCATTGCGATGACAAACAGGGCATAGAGAACCCAAAACAGAGGAAAGCGTTTCTTTGTCGCCTCTTGCTTCATGACTTACTCCGCCTCCTTTCCCATGACCACAAAGCCCGTGGGCAATTTCCAGGAAGACGTGGAATAATACAGCGTCACGCTGGTCATCTCATACGTATCCTTGTAATACATGGCAGAGGAACTTCCGCCGTCCAGGTTTGCCGCATTGACCGCTCCATATTCCTCCATGATGCTAAGAAGGTCTGCCGCCGTCGCGCCAAGATGTCCGGAAGCACCGCGGCCGTCCGTCACCAACATCAAAACCGTGCCGTCAGATCTTTGTCCTATGGCCGTCCTCGGGTTTGCACCGCTTCCGTTACCACTGATCTCTCTTGCATTTCCGTTAATGATCAGCTTGGTAAAATGATTGCTGTCGCCATTCTCTTCATCCTTGAAGCTCACCGCGTCGCGGATGCGTTCCGACTTGATCACTTCCTCTACCTGCTTTGCCGTCATGCCGCCCACGTCCTTGATCACAAGAATGTTGTCTTCGTTAAAGCCAACCATAACGTCACCCTTTTTCGGGTCATTATATTGAATCTGGCCCTCACAAACCGTAACTCCCTTAGGCCGTCCACCCCAGTTGCCCTCTGAGAAGTATTCTCCCCCGTTAATTCCGGCAACCGCATTGGTCTTTTTCACGAGTTCCTCAAGCGTCACGCCGTTTTTACTGTGATTCATGTCTGACCAGGGATAGATCGTGGATAGTTTCACCTTGGAGGGATCCTTGATCACCATCATCTTCGCCATGTACGCGCGGCCCGTCATTTCTATGATGGCAATCCCGTTTTCGTCAAAATCAAATTCTTCCTCCAATTCATCGCTGCTGCCGCCCGGCCCCTCTTCCGTACTCTTGATGACGATCAGATTCGGGTCTACGTCCTCCGTTGTCTGAGACATGGCATTCCGGTTGGTGATCGCCAGGATCTCCTCCTCGGAAAAGTACCATGATGCCAAAAACTGCAACGCTCCCGTCTCCAAAATGGTGGAGACAAAGAGATCCCGGGCCGTCTCGGACGGTCCGTGGCATATGGAGTAAAGCGTATAGTTGAGTCCTGCAAAGGTGACGCCAAGAAACGTGACGATCACCAACAGGATGCGAAACAAAACTTTCCTGAATTTCATAATAGTCCTCTTATAAAAGCAAATCTATGATTTTACCTCTAAGGTAAATTTACTGTCTGAATACCCAATGTTGCTGGATCCGGAAGCTGATCATAAACAGAACCACGTCCACGATCACCTTCAGCCAAACCTCCAACGCGGCGCCTGCATCACAAAGCGTGCTGAGCAAAAACACCAAGCCGTAGGAGCACGCCGTCTGCACCGCACACAACGCATAATAGCGGATCAAGGTCTGCTTCATCGGTGCTTCACTCCGGAATACCGCCTTCCTGTTCAGCGTGTAGTTGAACATGGAGGATATGGCCCTTGCGGGGAATACGGCACACAACAGCTTGATCCAGCGCGACACCTTCTGATCCAGCAAAAAGACAAGAAACGTAAAGATCAGGTAATCCACCAAACAAGAGGCCGCGGAACTAAACATAAAAGAAAAGATAATGCCATAGATGCGGAAGGAATCCCGCACGGGATGAAAATGCGTGGATTTGTTCTCTTCAATGTATACCGTTTCGATCACGACCTCGCGGAACTTGATCCTGTCGCGCTTTAACGCGAAGATCATCTCTGTCTCATATTCAAAGCGTTCTCCGCGAACCTTGGTCATCATTTCCAAATGCTTGAACGGAATGGCCCTAAGTCCCGTCTGCGTGTCTGACAGCTTAATGCCGCAAAACAGACGCAAAACCACGCTGGTGATCTTGTTTCCCATCCGGTTGTGCTTCGGCACGTGAGGCAGGTTAAAATTTCTGCAGCCAAAGATCACGTCACCCGTCTCCGCCATCTTTTCCGCACAAGCCTTGATGTCTTTAGGAGTATGCTGGTTGTCGCCGTCCACGGTCACAACGCCGGTCACGTCCTTGCGGTTTTCCAAAATATAAGCAAATGCCGTCTTTAACGCCCTTCCCTTGCCCTTATTTACCTCATGGGTAAGTACGGTTACCTCGGGATGCGCAGCCGCCTCTTCAAAGGGTCCTTTGTGGGCTTCGTCGCTTCCGTCGTTTACGATCACGATGTCCTCGAAGCCTTCCTTCAGCAGACCCTCAACAACCATATTCAGTTTTTCATCCGGATCTAAGGACGGAAGGACAATCGTAATCCCTTTCATATCTTCTTCCCATGCAATCTTTATAAGGTTTTGGGACACTTCCACAGAAATCCCATTACAACATATTATCATTTTTTGTCTAAAAAGACAATATGGGATTTCACATTTCGGGAAAACGTGGTATGCTGTTGGGGAAATCAAAGACACTTTTGGAAGGATTTTACCCATGAAAAGATTACTTCAGGCCTTAGAATGCCTGTGTCTCATATTACTATGCATTCTATGTCATCCCCTTTCCGTATCCGCGAAGGAACTGACGCCGCAAACTTCGGGCAAGGGAAACAGTATTACCGTCACGGCCAAGGACGGTTCACTCATCGGTGCCGTCTACGTCAAGTGGAATAAGGCTGTAACGCCCTATACCCTCATTACGGATTCAGAAGAACTCCCCTGTGGAGAGAACGGATTCCTTCATGAATTCATCGCCCTTGACAATCCAAGCAACAGCCTAACCTTTCAGATTCCGGGTGAAAAACCCATGGGCATCTATGAGATCCGCATTTTTACGGATAATGACGTTCCTGCGGACGTTCAGATTTGGGAACCTGTCTGTGAACGGCCTGACATCCTGCTTATCTCCGCTCACGCCGATGACGAGATTCTGTTTATGGGCGGCATCATTCCCACCTACGTGCCTCAGGGTGCCAGGGTACAGGTAGCTTACGTAACGGAGTTTTGGAGCACGACTCCCGTAAGGGAGCACGAAAAATTGGACGGTCTTTGGGTTGACGGGCTTCGCACCTATCCCGTCTGCGGCAATTTCAAGGATATCTACTGTGAGACTCTTGCTGACGCAGAGAAAAAATACGACGTCAACGAAATCGCCTCATTTGTCCAGGAGTGCCTTGAACGCTTCGAACCTCAGGTTGTCGTTACCCATGACTTTAACGGTGAGTATGGCCACGGATTCCATCAGATCACGGCGAGGGCCGTGGCACAGGCACTGGAGCAGTCTTCCTACGATGTCCCAAAAGCATATTTCCATCTGTATTCAGAGAATAAGATCCACATGGACTTAAACCAGCCCATCGAAGCCATGGGCGGCAAAACGGCCTTAAATATTGCAAAAGATGCCTATTTACAGCATAAATCCCAGCAGTGGTGCTGGTTTTACGTATCTGACACATATAAGTATAGCTGCGCCGACTTTGGACTGTATAAGACTACCGTCGGCGTTGATGAGACGAATTCCATGCTGGATCATTTGGAGCTGCGCGCAGATCAGGAACGGCGTGCGGAGGAAGAGCGTTTAGAACAAGAGCGCTTGGAGCGGGAGCGTCTGGAAAAAGAACAGGCTGAGGCCGCAGAAAAAGAAAAGCTCGCCAAGATTGACGAGCAGTTAGCACAATTCCAAGAAGAAGCAGAAGCCAACGCACAAAAGGCTGCGCAGGAGCTGGCTGCGCTTGATCAGGAGCTAAAGGCTGCACGCCTTCGCTCGACGATCCTAATTGTCGTTGGCGTCCTTGCCCTTCTCTTCTGCGCTGGTTTCCTCCTCTTTCAACTCCGCCGTGACCACGGTGCCAATCCCGACTAACGCAACAAGGGGACGTGTCTACTGACACGTCCCCTAAATTCTCATCCATCAGCGGTTCTTGCTCCAAACCAGGGGCGAGAACAGTACGATCATGGGCAAAAGCTCAAGTCTTCCGGCCAGCATATCAAACATCAACACGATCTTGGAGAAGGCACTGAATTGTCCAAAGTTCCCCGTGGGACCAACTAAGGAAAGTCCAGGTCCAATGTTATTGATGGTTGCGGCTACTGCCGTAAAATTCGTCGTAAAATCAAAATTATCCAAGCTGATCAGCAAAACAGATCCCGCAAACAAAAGTGCATAGATCACGACAAACGTATTCACGGAACGGATCGTCTCATTCTCCACGACCCTGCCGTCCACCTTGATCGTCTTAACGCCATGGGGATGCTTGATGGTAAAGATTTCCTTCACGGCGGTCTTCACCATGATGATAATTCTGGAAACCTTCATGCCGCCGCCCGTACTGCCCGCGCAGGCACCGCAAAACATGAGCAACACCAGAATGGAGCAGGAAAACGTCGGCCATTTGTCAAAGTCCGTCGTGGAAAATCCAGTGGTCGTGATGATGGAAGCCACCTGGAAGAAGGAATGCTTTAACGCATCCAAAGGTCCCGGGAAGAAATGGCGTATGTCATAAGCGATCAGCAATCCGCTCGCCAAAATAATGGCAAGGTAAGTCTTTACCTCTTCACAATGCCACACGTCCTTAAACCGCTTCACCAAAAGCAGATAATATACGTTAAAGTTTACGCCAAACAAGATCATGAACACGGTGATGATCACCTGCTGTGCGGAGGAATAGGCTCCGGCGCTGGAATTCAGAACGCCAAATCCCCCCGTTCCCGCGGTGGCAAGGCTGATGTTCACCGCGTCAAACGGACGCATGCCCGCCACAAGCAAAAAGATCATTTCTGCCAAAGTCAATGCGGTATATACGCCGTACAAAATGAGCGCCGTATTTTTTACCCTGGGCACGAGTTTTTCCACGGAAGGGCCCGGGCTTTCCGCCTTCATAAGGAACATGACATTGCCGCCCCTAAGGGGGAAAACGGCAAGCACGAATACCAGCACGCCCATGCCTCCGATCCAGTGGGTAAAGCTTCTCCAGAACAGGCAGCACCTGGACAGAGCCTCCACGTCGCTTAGGATTGACGCTCCCGTGGTGGTGAATCCTGAGATGGCTTCAAATAAGGCATCCTCCAGATGCGGGATTTCCTTGCTGATCCAAAAGGGCAATGCACCAAAGATACTGAGTGCGATCCAGCTCACGGAAACGCTCACGAAGCCTTCCGTCGCATAGAAATCATATCGTTTGGGCTTCCGGATCACCATCAGAACGCCCAGCCCCATGCTGATCAGGGCACAGATCAAAAATGAAATTGCGCTTTTTTCCCCGCAGATAAATCCGATCAACATCGGCAGGCACAAAAAAACGCTTTCAAAACACAATACCGCCCCAAGGACGTATCGTATCATGGAATGGTTCATCGCTTATTCCTCCAGAATATCGCCTGCATCCTGCAGTCCTAAATGCGTCGTCACGACGATCACGGAATCGCCCGGCATGATCTCCGTTTGGCCGTCAGGGATGACCAATTTATCATTTCGGATGATGGCACCGATCAGCAGACCTTTCTTTCTTTTCATCTTGACCAGGGGAATCCCCGTGATCTTGGAGTTCTCCGTAATGACAAACTCCAGTGCTTCTACCTTGTCGTCATACATCCTATACAGCGTCTTCACGTTGCTGCCGATGGAATTCTTGGTCGCCCTGGAATATCTTAGGATCTTCTGCGCCGTCAAAAGCTTCGGATACACGACGCTGTCGATATCCAGATTATGAATCACCTCATTCAGCTGTTCCCGGTTGATCTTGGTCACAACCTTACGGCTGACTTTTCTCTTTGCCATGAGGGAAAGCAATATGTTCTCTTCATCCAGATTTGTGAGTGCCACAAAGGCATCCATGGTATCGATGCGCTCCTCTTTCAGGAATGCTTCGTCGCTTCCGTCCCCGTTGATGATGGTTGCGTGAGGAAGCGCTTCGCTGAGCTCCAGACAGCGGTCAGGATTTTTCTCGATGATCTTCACCGCGATTCCCAGATTATCCAACATCTTTGCCAGATAGAGCGTGATCTTTCCGCCGCCCACGATCATGGTGTTCTTTGCGCGGTTCGTGTTCATGTTGATCTTTTCAAAGAATTGCTTCGCGGATTTTCTGGAGGTCACCATGGATACCACGTCCCCTGCCCTCATGATAAAATTACCATCGGGGATGGACACCTGGCCGTCACGGTCCACGGCACAGATCAGGAAATCACCGCCGATCATGGCGTTGACGTCGCGCAGCGTCTTACCTTCCAGCTTCGACTCCGCCGGAATCTTAAACCGGATCATTTCCACCTTGCCGCCTGCAAAGGAATCGATGCCAAGCGCACTCGGGAAACCAAGCAGGGACGCAATCTCAGATGCTGCCGTCTGCTCGGGATTGATGATCATGGAAAGTCCAAGTTCCCTTTGCAGGAAGCGCTTTTCCTGACTGTATATGGGATTGCGGACTCTGGCGATGGTCTGACACTTTGAAGCCTTTCTTGCGATCACGCAACAAAGAAGATTCAACTCGTCATGCTCCGTCACGGCGATCAAAAGATCCGCCGTTTCTATTCCTGCCTCCTTCAAGACGCCGTAACTTGAGCCGTTTCCCACCATGCCCATGACGTCATATTCCGTGGCAAGCTGACGGACAACGTCCGGCTTTATGTCCACGATACAAATGTTATTATCTTCCTGACTCAGACTGCGAACCAAGGCCGTTCCGACCTTTCCGCCGCCCACGATCACGATCTGCATGCCATACCCTCCAATACGCCCAATTAAAACAAATACAACTTATACTATATCACTTTTTGCACTTAACGTAAAGTTAGAAAAGGCGATGGATTTCTCCACCGCCTCGCATCTTTCATCAGTTTACCGAACCTCTTCAACCGATATCCCCGTACCCGCAAGAAATTGAAACTCCTCCGGGAAAAAATTCATAAAAGAAGTTCTTACTTCCTCCTTGGAGTTTCCCTCAAAGTCATCGTAAAAAATTACGTTCCCCGTCATGCTAACGATTCCGTCTTCATTACACCTATAGTTTACAACCAAGGGATATGCATCTTTGTAACAATAGATCAGCATTCCCGATTCCCCCGCCATGCCTTTGCGCAGGTATAAGATTCCCGTCGTTATAACGTTCGATAACGCGACCGACTGAACTGACTTACGGCTATTTAACGAAGTAATAAAGCTCACGGAGATCCTCTCTTCGAGATCCTTTTTTAAATTCTCCGAAAGATCATTTATCTTTGCGGCATCCCCCTCCATTGCCACGTTCATTAACAAATTGTAGAACTCTTCTTTAAACGCGACGTGATAAATCTTTTCAGGAGAGGAATAATCGCCGGAAACAAGCTTTTGCCATTCGTCACACTCTTTAATACTTTTGGTCGAGATTAGCATGTCCAAATACGTGTCATTGTGGACCTTCTCCATCAGTAAATCCAGCGTTTTCCGGGCTTGCTCCTTCAAATCCCCTGAGATCTTCTTGCTTTCCTCCTTGCCCTCATTTCCGCCGTCTGAAGAAGCTTCCACCTTCTTGTTTTCGTTCCCGTCCTGACTTGCCTGACCGCTACATGCGCCAAGGCAGAGCGCCATTGCCGCCGCAGTGATCCAAAGCAATAATTTCTTTGATTTCTTCCAGTCTTTCCTTGCTGCTTTCATTTTTGTCACTTTCCTTTCTAATTATGCCTGATATTCATACTCAAACGTTGCCTGATCCGTTACGAATTGGAATACCTGCTCGTCTCCAATCCAAAACTCATAGGCCGCCTTGCAGGTGGCACTCTCGCGGATGGTTCTCACCATGCTGCCCGCAATCGGAGCACGCAAGGCCTTCCCTGAGGCCTCTATCAGCCTCACCTTGAGCTTTTTATCCCCCTGTACGATAACTGCACCCCCGTCGCGTATTTCGGCCGCATTTGCGCCCAAATACGTTGCCACGCGATATTCCTGCCCCTTCCAGTAAACAAATCCAATGATGCCCGTAAAACGGAAGCCTGGAAAGGGGATGTCTGCCACGGAAAGCATGAGCGATCCGTCCTGGGGCAGGAAGGTCTGTGTCCAAAGATATTCCTTGGGGAATGACCTTCCCGTGTCACCCTCCCAATAACCTTGCGCATTCTTAAAAACAAATTCCTCGCCATTAACCGTAAGCCTTCCGTTGACAAGATGACTTACGCTGCCCACCATGTGGCGGCATTCCATAAAGGGGATCATTGCAAACGGTCCCATGATATCGTATTTAAGCGTCGTGATCGGTCCAAATTCCAATTTGCCCTGAATGGAAAGCTCCTCCGTCGCTACGTCGACGCTAACGCCCCTTCTGCTAAAACGGTTTTTCCCAATCTTGATGAGACTCCCCTTTTGGAAATATGCCTCCTTGGGAAATTCCGCGGCCCATGCGCCGTTTTCCGTGATCACCTGTAGCGAGCAGGTCCTGTTTTTCCCGTCGCCGTGCGTGGCAGCGATCATCGCAATTGTCTGCGTCTCCGATTGGATTTTGTAATAATAGCCATAGAAATAACCTTTCACGTTCACGCCACCTTTCCCTTTCCACAGATTTTTATTGTTCCAGAATATTACGCGTCTTCTTTACCTTGCTCACCGCCAAATTGTTCGCGAAAAGCCGTGATATTCCTTCCGTTTTCCTTGCCATATATGGCGAAGCATACCCTTTCAAAGCACCGTCCATACTCTTCCTCAACAAGAACTTGCTTAAAATACGCCGCAACTTCCTTCGGATTGTTTCCGAAAGCCCCGCATCCCCATGCACCCAGCACCAGATTCTTATATCCGTGATTTGCCGCCATCCTAAGCATGATCCTGATTCTTCTAAGCATTGTCTCACGGATCGTGGCAGAGGGCGTAAGCACGGCCGCGCCGCGACGGTTTGGCGCAGGGATCGTCACTACCCCAATGTGAAACGGCTCCTCCAACAGTTCACATTTTTCGTTGCGAAACACAAGCACGTCCGGCGAGAGTAGCATGTAATCAGACTCCACGGTACTTAAATGTGAATTGTTGTAACGGTACATTTCAGCTGCTTCCCTGGAATGAATGGAGGCATAAAGCGTGCTGCATCTGCACAGTGCCTCCTCCTGCGCCGTTGCGCCTAAGAGGAATCCACCCCCGGGATTGTGGGCGTTGGCAAAATTCATGACCAGTGGATTCTCCAAACGGTGCGCAGCCTGATAGGAGTCTGCATTGCAAACTTCGAAGGTACAAGTTCCGTCAAGATATCTCTGCGACAGATTCCATGCCAAAAGATCCTCTCCCATCTTAGGAGAGATCACAAGCACGTTATCATAATTTGCCTTCGGAAAAGCGATTGTACGTCCATCCACCTGGTAACTTTCTTCCTGCGTTATTTTAATCGTCTCCCTCGCAATCTGAATCAAGTTCATCTTCCGTCACCTCCGTCAGTGCCGTTTCAAAAAGCGCCTCTCCCAACTCCTGTTTTAAGAATGCCAGATTTTTCTCTGCATTTACTTTCTGCAGATGTCCCTTGTATTTCATGCTAGCATTCAGCCCCTCCCATCGAGATTCCCAGGCAATATAAAACATCAAAGCCATAATGGGCAGATACGTGACGCCCAAGGCGAACAATACCGTCCATTCGTTAATTCCCCCTCTCGATAATAAATTCCAGTAAAGCCAACACATTGTTGCGAAAATGCTCCCGGTTATTCCTCCAAAATATCCAGCGTAGGAGAGTGCGGATTTTTTCTGAGAAGCAGGCAATGTATATACTACTTTCCCCGTCTGTCCATTGACGTAAGCAACGTACTCCCCGTCATCTCCATAGAAAACACAATACCATATGGGTAAAAGCACCAATGTTGAATTTTCAATCCAAAAATCAGGCTCCGAACTTAGCATTACCGATTTAGAATAGTATAACTTCTTTTTCATTTCCCGGTTGAACGCAGCCTGTATCATCTTGGATGCCGTATTTTCAGCTTCATCCTTCCCTATTTCACATTTTACGGTAACGCTGTCTTCCTGTAAAACGTCCTCAACGGGCATGATCTGAGAATTAGGTACAAGCTGCGAATAATCGTAAGGGGCTAAGCCACAGGTTATTACGTCCTCCAAATCATGAACGCCGTCAATGGAAAATTGATCAAGATGAATCTTTCCTCCCATTTCTGCATATTTTGAGTCCTCATTTCCATCCACCTTGTATCTCCATATCTGATGATCCTCATAAGATATGTCCAAAAGCCAAAACGGAATGTACGCCGGGATCATTTTTACCTTATTTTTCAGGAAATCCTTTGATAAGTAAAGGCTTTTCTCCATTTGCTGCATCAGTTTTTCCAATGCTGCCTCTTTCGTTATCTGAAAGGGGAGTACGTATTCTGGTTGCAATTCTTCTTCGGGTTGTTCGTCTTCCTCAGGTTGTTCGTCTTCCTCAGGTTGTTCGTCTTCCTCTAATTGTAGTTCATCATCATATTGCAGTTCCTGCTCCAGCTGCAGTTCATTCTCAGTCATCTTCTGTTTCCTCCTGAGTACGAGCCCTTTTTAATCCATTTCTAGCTATAATCATCCCAGGATCTATTTCAGTCTTGCAATAAAATTTAGAATCCGATTCATCCGTAGAAAATTCTATCAGCTTCACTTTTGTACCAACGTCATTTGATTTTGCGATCTTCTTTTGGACTATTGCATACGTAATGATACCAGCAGGGATCATCATGATGACAGAATATGATAAAATAAAGATAATTCCATACATATTATTTTCCCTCCGTTTCCCAATATATTATCTCATTTTGCATAAAATTTCAACTAAACTGCACGCACCTTACGTCATAATAATATATAAAGAAAAGCACAAAAAAACGCCTCGATTGCTTTTGGCGTTTATCTTTATTGACGTTATTTTGTTATATTGCATAAAAATGGGGCCTATAGGGCTCGAACCTATGACCCTCTGCTTGTAAGGCAGATGCTCTCCCAGCTGAGCTAAGACCCCAAATTTATTTACATATTGCTTTTTTCAAGTCATTTGTTGACTTGAGCGACCCAGATCGGGCTCGAACCGACGACCTCCGCCGTGACAGGGCGGCGCTCTAACCAACTGAGCCACTGGGCCAAATTAAATATATTGTTTCAGACAAATGGACCTTCGGGGACTCGAACCCAGGACCGACCGGTTATGAGCCGGTTGCTCTAACCAACTGAGCTAAATCTCCTGAAAAGTGACTCCGACGAGAATCGAACTCGTGTTACCGCCGTGAAAGGGCGATGTCTTGA